>ENA-OWPA01000323-OWPA01000323.1-bioreactor-metagenome-genome-assembly--contig:-NODE-323-length-74452-cov-18.714945_pt1 | contig 74452 bp, 59 predicted proteins | sample MGYA00238139_ERZ651803 | MGnify/ENA primary metagenome ERZ651803 (study PRJEB26909, sample SAMN07631231) | bioreactor metagenome | isolation source: Switchgrass digestor | place: USA: Dartmouth...
GGATAATATTGTGGATTTACCACCTAAACAAAAAATGATTTCTACTATAGGTGTTGCATTTAATATTGCAATTTAAAACATATATAGTATTTAGATAATTGGCAAGGCAGCTTAAAAAATTATTAATAATTTAGTATATCAAATCTTGAGGCTTAGGGTTAACTGTTTTTATTTGGTTCTTATGTTATAAATTTTTAAGGTTTTTTTGGGATTAATCGATAATAAAATACTGCATTAACTATGTAACTTGATGTATGAAATTATACTAAAAGAAAGGAGAACTTTAAATAAAAATATTACTGTAGTCTTCCGAATGTACAGGGTATAAAATGCGCAGACAGGCTAAAAGAGGTTTTGTCTGTATGTTAAAAAAATAAAACTGGTATTTGTCATTAAAAGTATTTTTTGCTTATTGCAATTACATATTTATGAATTCCAGCTTGCACATCCTGTATGGAAATTTATAGTATGGTTATTTTCAGTTTCACTTCAGCTTGTCACATGATAAAGCAGAGCTGTTCAATACTTCTTTAAACCAAAAAGAACATGATATTTTCGCATTTTTTTAAATCTATGTCTTTGTTATATCCTTGTTGCCTGAAACAAGTACAGCGTATTTACTGCATTGCTTTAGGCACTTGTAATAAAACAGATGAAATGAGAATTTGCTATGTGTCAAAAAAACTGGAAAGGAAGGTTAAAATGAAAAAACGATTTATATCTGTTTTCCTTCTGGTGGCAATGTTGTTCACAATGCTTCCTATGGAGGTATTTGCTGTATTGAACGAAAGTATGAAAACAAGCGTCAATACAGTTCAGGAGAAAATAAACTTTGAAAATCCCTTTGCGGATGTTAAGGAAGGCAGCTGGTACTATGATGCGGTGCAGTATTCACGCATCAACGGGTTCTTTAGCGGTACCGGAGCAAACACTTTTGACCCCGACGGGACGATGACTCGAGGTATGTTTGTCACTGTACTGGGACAAATGGCCGGTGTGGACCCGGATGCATACAAGGGGCAGTCTGCTTTCAGTGATGTAACTGCAGATGCTTACTATGCTCCTTTTGTAGCATGGGCGTCGAAGCACGGCATCGCTGCCGGTGTCGGAAACGGCAAATTTGACCCCGATGGTCTGGTCACTCGGGAACAAATGGCTGTTTTTTTTGTATGTTACTTTGAAAAGTTTGGAGTGGATTTTGACACCGGAGCCAATATCACAACTGTCCCGGCTGATTTAGACACTGTTTCGCCCTGGGCACGGGAAATGGTTTTAAAGCTCTGGAACACCGGACTTTTGGCAGGAGACGGTACAAACTTTAATCCTAAAGCCAATGCAAGCCGTGCGCAGGCCGCCACACTTTGTATGACTACCGATAAGGCAGTGAAGACTTGGTACAGTGAGCCAGGAATTCCATCCGGAAGAATTAGTATCGATCCGAAAAAAGAACAGAATTCCGAGGCACCTGATACTTCCAACGATGATTCCGGCAGTGAAGGCAATAGCGGAAATTCCGGAAGCCAAACAAACCCTGGCGGTTCCGACCGTGAAAGCAATACAGGCGGCGGTTCCGGCGGTATAAGCAAGGACAATTATTACAAAGTAACTTTTGTGACTGATTCAACTAGAGAAAATAAGGTATATGAAAAGGGAACTTTGCTTAGCACCATGCCAGTTCCGGTTCAGCTTCCCGGTAAGGTGTTTCTGGGCTGGTATTATGATGCAGAAAAAACCAAACCGGTAACCGGCAGCGATAAGCTGAGCAATAATATAACACTTTACGTAAATTTCACTGATGCTGTTGCTTTGGATGAAGGCGGTATACCTAACTTTGTCAGTGCATTGGATCAGGAACCCGGTTTTACCGTATCATTGAAAAAGAGCAATGGTGCACCGGTTCCAGGGATAGATTTCAAATTCCGCAACATTACTGCTCCCGAAAAAACGCCTGAAGGGTCGGTTTCAGAGGAAGACATGGCCAATATCGAGAGCGTCAAGGTTGAAGGGGATAACGGAGTATGGGTTGTCTCGGCAGCAAAAGGAGGATTTACTCCGGGACATACTTATCAGATTGAGCTTCTGAAGGATGATGTAATTTATGATGACAGCGCAGAGGTTTTTAGTGATTTGAAAGAAATCAACAGCAAATATGATATTTCCATGGTACGTTTCTTTAACTTCAGCATCGAAAAGGACGGAACCATGAATCTGAAACTTAGCGGAGGCATCAAGTATATCCCTGTGGGTGAGTTGAGTGAAGCCGATGGTTTGGGACTGATGGAATATGCCGGCCTGTATCTGGCCAGCACCGATAAGCAGGGTAACACCACCTATACCGAAAGCAATGGCAGCGGCAGTTTTACATACAACGGATCCGAAGATATACAGGTGGGCGACACTGTTGCCGTTTATTCCGGTACTAAGCCTACAGAACGTAAGCCTGAAAAGGGTACTAAAGACAAAACCGATAACGGTGATGTTGCTTATGTGAAAATTGTTAGTATTGATAGCAGTACCTATTACTATGAAGCTGCAGAAGCTGAAGATGTTCTTTTCACACCGGATGTGCTGCCCATTGATGTGGATAACGGTGACGGAACCACCGGCTGGAAAGAGAATGGCACATCGGTGGTCATCAATAACAATATGTTGGACTTTTCAGACACAAAATATGGGAGCTTGGGACTTAGTGCCGAGACTTCTGTAGATGTGGGCGACTTTTTAGCGTTTTTTACCGGTGATTTTGGAGATGATAACGCACAGGATCTGGCATACGGTGAAATTACGGCAATCACTGTCAATAAAGACGGTACTACTACTATTACTTATAAAGAGATAAAAGAAGAACAGCTAATGTCTGCCATGGATTTGTATGACGAAACACAACTTAGCGAAACTGAACTTAAGGAAGCGCTTAATAAAAACAAGGATGAAATACAAGAAATTATTGAAGCTCAGCTTGTGGAGAGCGACTTCTTTGATGATGCCGGTAAATATCTGGCAGAAATAGCACTTAAAACCGACGAGGTTAGGGAGATCTTTGGAGATAATTTGACTTTAGACGACTGTACACTTACCTATGCAGACGGTACGCCTTTAGGCGCAGATGAACTGAAACTGATGGGCAATATCATTGACAAGGAACAGGACGGCAAAAAGCCGAAGGTTTCAGTCAGTATATCAACCAAAACATCCCATTTTGATCCGAAAATTGTCGGTTCCGGTGTACGTGTTGAAGTTGCTGTGAACTATAAATTCAAGATTCAGAAAAAAGGCAACAATAATATTATGGAGGTTGAACTGACTGCTTTCTTCGAGCAGGAGTTCACTTTCGGTTTCAATGTAAGTGGTGGTGCAGTTTGGAAATGGAAGTGGAAAATTATCCCTTATATTGCCGACTACCGTCTGACCGGTAACCTGGACATCGGCACATATACCGGTCTTGGTATAACAGCCACTGCCAAGCTGAAAGAGGACAAAGAGCCTTGGGGTATGCCGTGGCCCAATAGTGCCAGGGAAGCTGCTGCAACCAAAAAAATCTTTAGCTTAAGTAAGTCTATTAAGGAACTGATGGAGGATATTGAGACTGTTCTTCCTGAAGAGGAAGCTACCGCCAGTGGCGGACTGGCAGAGAAGTATGCACGGTTTATGGAGGATGCCAATGAGGAGTGGGTGGATCTGGTTTCTGTCAGCATTTTAGACCTGCACAGTGCAGTGGACCCTCTGCATGTCCTTGCTTTTGGACTTCAGGTGGATTTCGTAGTCTCTGCAAACCTGAATGTGGCTATCGGAATGACCTTCCAATACGAGAACTTCAAGCGACATTCCTTTACATTGCTTGTATTAAGCAAGAGTGGGGAAAATGAAAGTATCGACTTGTCCACCAACGGCTATCAGTTTGATTTCTATGTTATGGGAACCATCGGTATCAGAGCCGGTGTGCGGGTAAAGGTTACAGCAGGGCTCTTCAGTACAAAACTGGCTGCCATCGGATTGCAGTTTGAAACAGGAGCCTATGCCCGGATGTGGGGTTACTTCTATTATCATCTGGAGAACTGGAAGGAAAATGGGGTATGGCAGAAGAATAGCAGCTATTCCGGTGCACTTCTTATTGAAATCGGTGCTTATCTGGATGTGAAGTTCATTGCTGAAGCCCTGAACGGCAAATACTCCTACACTCCATCCATCTATACAAAAGAATGGCCTTTATGGTCGGCAGGACAACGGGAAAATGTCTATGACTTTGCCTATGAAGACGGTCTGACCTTCAATATTTTGAATGTCGATACCTATACCGTCCCCAAAACTGTCTTCGATATGTATTGGATGGATCTCAAGACCGGAGAGACAGAGGACAATGTCAAAAACTTCGACAGCAATACTGCGCCAAGCGGAGATGATGAAGCTTACTTTGCCGTAGATCTGACAAATTCGGCCTTCAGCTATAACCCTGTCAACAATCAGATTAAAGTAAACACTTCGTCAGGTGAATTGGTTCAGAGCTGTGAAATGAAGATTACATGGAAAGGTGCGCCTCTTTCCAGGTCCTCCGAGGTGCTTACAAGAACCATCAGGCTTAACTGGAATAATGAGGCGAATGCCGGAACCATTGCCTTTGACTCCAATGGAGGCTCAGCAGTTCCAATGATCCGATTACTTGCAGGAAATGCACTTAGCGGCAAAATGCCAGCAGCACCTACCCGCTACGGTTATACTTTTGCCGGATGGTATACCGACAAAGAGTTAAACAATTCCTTTACAGCTGCTGCCATGCCTAAAGGTAATACTACACTGTACGCCAAGTGGACACCGGACACTGTGGGCTATATTGTGGAGCATTATCAGAAGGCCTTGAACGGTCAGTATGTGTTGACAGAGACCGACAAGGCTATGACAGGCAAGGTGGGCGAACAGACAGCAGCTTTAGCTAAGTCCTATACCGGCTTTACAGCGCAGCCTGTGAAGCAGCAAAACATTGTTCCCGATGGTACAACCCGCGTTTCAATTTACTATGACCGGAACTTGTATGATTTGAAATTCTTGTATGGCAACGGCAGTAATGATGTTATATTAAAGGTGCCATTTGGCTCAGACATTGTATGGCCATCCAATCCTACCAAAGAAGGCTATACTTTTGCCGGGTGGAATGCGGATATCCCTGAAACAATGCCGGCGAATGCCTTGATCTTTACTGCTCAATGGACGGCAAGGACGGATATACCTTATACGGTGAAGCACTATAAACAAAGTTTGAACGAAGATTATATGCTGGAAAAAACCGATAGAATGATCGGTACCGCAGGGCAGATAACTAATGCTCAGGCCAAAACTTACACCGGCTTTACAGCAAAGAAATTTGACCAAAAAATTGTTCAGCCTGACGGAAGTACTGTTGTGGAGATATATTATGACCGAAATATCAATAAACTGGCATGGAACTTAAATGGCGGAAATCCTTTAACAGGTGAGTATACCAACGGTGATGTGATGTACGGCACTTCTATTGAATTGCCTGATACACCTACCCGTGACGGCTATACCTTCCAGGGATGGTATAAAGATGCGGAACTGAGTAGGCCGCTGGAGGACAATGCCACAATGCCCGATGTGACGCTTACTCTCTATGCCAAGTGGAAGCCGAATCAGTACACCATAACCTTTGACAGCAACGGCGGAAGTTATGTAGCGGCTATTACACAGGATTGCGGTACCGAAGTGGAAGCACCCGCTAACCCAACCAAAGAAGGCTATACCTTTGTCGGCTGGATGAAGGACAATGAGATAGTTTTGGTACCAACCGTCATGCCGGCAGGAGATATCACTCTTATTGCCAAATGGGAAGCGAAAAAATATACCATAACCTTTAACAGCAACGGCGGAAGTTATGTGGCACCAATTACACAGGATTACGGTAATGAGGTGGAAGCACCAGCTGACCCAACCAGAGAAGGCTATACCTTTGTTGGCTGGATGGAGGACAATGAGATAGTTTCAGTACCAACCATCATGCCTGCAAGAAACGTAACTTTAAGTGCCAAGTGGAAACCGAATCAGTACACCATAACCTTTGACAGTAACGGAGGAAGTTATGTGGCACCAATTACACAGGATTACGGTACCGAAGTGGAAGCGCCTGCCAACCCAACCAGAGAGGGCTATACCTTTGCCGGCTGGATGGAAGACGGTAAGATAGCTTCAATACCAACTATAATGCCTGCAAGAGATATCACTCTTACTGCCAAATGGGAAGCGAAAAAATATACCATAACCTTTAACAGCAACGGGGGAAGTTATGTGGCACCAATTACACAGGATTACGGTACCGAAGTGGAAGCGCCTGCCAACCCAACCAGAGAAGGCTATACCTTTGTCGGCTGGAAATTGGAGGGAGAAAATTATACAATTACCGTAATGCCCGGTAAAAATATTACCCTCGTGGCAGAGTGGACAGCTCACACCAATATACCGTACACCGTGGAACATTATAGGGAGGAACTGGACGGAAGTTATCCATTAACACCAAGTGAGAAAGAGGATTTGACGGGCAGCACCGGAGCTGTGATTAATGCTGTTCCAAAGGGAACTGCCGGCTTTACCTTCGATTCCGATGTTAACGGTACAGTTTCCTCCGGAGTAATTTTGCCGGATGGCAGTTTAGTGCTAAAACTATACTATAAAAGAAACAGTTATAATGTAACATGGGACGCAGACGGTGGCAATTTGGACACCAGCGGTGCAACTACAGGCAGCGTGAAGTATGGTGCGGATATTACCCGACCTGCGAATAATCCTACCAAGACAGGACATACCTTTAACGGATGGTTAGGTTATACCGAAAATATGACTGTGCCGGCAAAAGATATTACTTTTAGAGCTGATTGGACAGTCAACCGGTATACCATAACCTTTGACAGTGACGGAGGCAGTCCTGTTGAAGCCATCACACAGGATTACGGTACAGAAATAAAAGCACCGGCAGCACCAACCAAATCAGGTTATAGATTTGTAGGATGGCAGCTAAACGGAGAAAATTATACCTTTACTACCATGCCTGCAGAAAACATCACGCTAGTGGCTGTATGGTCCAATATACCTATTTATACAGTAAGTTTTGATGCTAACGGCGGTACTGTTGAAACAACCTCTAAAACTGTTTTTGCCGGCAGCTCATACGGTGAACTTCCGATTCCTGAATATGGGAGTCAATTCTTCCTCGGTTGGTTTACGGCAGAAAGCGGCGGAACTAAAGTTACCGACACAACGGTTGTAGAGCTTGACACCGACCACACCCTGTATGCCCGCTGGTCAGCCACAGGCTTTACCGGAAGTGTTCATCCGGATGTGACAATCTATGTTGCCGGAATAAAAGTAACGACAGAGAATATGAACGATATTCTTGGCGATGGTTCCGGAAGTGTGCAGTTTGATCCCAATTCAACAGAATTTACCGAAAGCGGATATATTTCTAATGCCGGTAAGCTGTATCTTAACAATGCAACGATATCGGGAATAAGTACTGTTAAAACCTTTTACCTAAATATCAATGCAACCATTTACGCTCCACACAGCATGACCATTGTTAACACAGGTAGCAGTACTGTGATAAACCCATTTGACGATCTTTCTACAGATACCGACGTTTACGGTATCTATATATCCGGTTATTTGAACATTGAAGGTTCAGGTACTCTGACTGCAACCAGCGGACAAGGAGGAGCCCAATATAACTGCGGTATTCGAGTTGGAGTTTCGGGAGCCCACTTAAAAATTTACGGAGTCAAAGTAGAAGCCTTTGCAGGTACTGCCGGAAATAATGGCAGGAGCTATGGTGTTTGTGTCGGTATTCTTGAAATGAAATATAAGGTGTTTCTAAACCCAGGTACTTTGGAGGCTCATGGATATGATAGCGCGGTATATTGCGGTGATCCGGATTTTCCTTATAGAGACTTCAATGCAGTGGTTAATACCTATATTGGCGGTATGGACTATGATGGTTCTGATGCAGAATCTGTAACACAGACCGAAGAATATCAGTATCGGAACTACAAGTATATATTGGCTACAGTTCAGTAAAGGTTAAAATTGAGGCGGGGGAGACCCCGCCTTTTAAACCTTTTGGCATGGAAGAGGCTAAAATGAAAGGATTCGGTGTTCTTAAGCATGATTTTTGCAGAAAGGATGATCACATGAAGCGACTTCTATTTTTTGCAGCAATATTGACAGCCATACTTTTTACCGTACCTTCTTATGCTGACGAGTATGAACCGGTGCGGATTGCCGTCATTGACACCGGAATTTCCACCGCAGCAATTAGCGAAAGGAATCTGGACAGGGGACATAACTATATCATACCCAACGCTGCCACCGAAGATACCGTAGGCCATGGCACTGCCGTTGCGGCTATCATCGCCGGCAGCGAAACGGCAGGAGTTACCGGCCTTTGTCCCGAAGCTGTGCTGGTTCCCCTGGTTTATTACAGCAAGAACAGGAATGATATGGCGGTCAAGGGCGATCTGCCCATGCTGGCACAGATTATCCGGGATGCGGTTGAGATTTACAACTGCCGCATTATTAATATCAGTTCGGGAGCAAAAGTAGATACACCGGCCCTTCGGGATGCGGTGGCCTGGGCGGAACAACGCGGAGTACTGGTAGTTTCCTGTGCCGGGAATGACGGCAACAGTACGGCTTATTTTCCCGGTGCTTTTTCCACTGTCCTTTGTGCCGGAACCGTTAACATTGCCGAGGATGGTCCTGCCCTCTTTTCCAACCGTCACAGCGGTGTGGATTTACTGGCGCCCGGTATAAGGCTAAAAACGACCAATATCAAAGGAGAATCAGTGACGGTAAACGGCACCAGCTACTCTACAGCCTGGGTGACCGGTGCAGCAGCTTTAATGCTTACACACGACCCTTCTTTAACTCCCTATCGGCTTCGTCAGCTTTTGTGCAGTACTGCCCGGGACATTTGTTCTGAAGGTTATGATGAGGAATCGGGCTGGGGGATTGTGGATTTAAATGCGGCAATGGCAAAATTACAGGCTGAAAAAGAAAAAACTCTGCCCTTTCATGATGTGGCACAGGATGCCTATTTCCGGGATGCAGTGGAATGGGCGTTGAAGAATGGTATAACCGGTGGCACTAGTTCTACCACCTTTTCTCCGGATATGACCTGCACCCGTGCCCAGACGGTTACTTTCCTTTGGAGGGCTGCAGGATGCCCGGAACCGAGAATTACAAGGAATTCCTTCGGTGATGTGACTGAAAACGACTATTTTTATAAAGCTGTACTTTGGGCTTCAGAAAGGGGAATTACTTCCGGAACATCGGATACAACCTTTAGTCCATATATTCCTTGCAGTGAGGCGGAGATTATTACCTTTTTATGGCGAGCGAAGAATCGCCCTGATGCAGCAGGGAAAAGTGTAGTGGCATCGAATCTGGGGGAACATTATTACACCGATGCGGTGGCCTGGGCAGATACCCATGGCTTATTTAACGCTGCCAGAACTGACTTTGATCCGAAAAAAGAGTCACCTCGGGCCCATATTGTAGTTTACCTTTATCGCAGTATAAATGCCGGATTTTGATTATAGTCTATAAAATTACCGCATATTTCTCATTAAACAACAAAAGAGGGCTTTCTGCCCTCTTAAACCAATTTTCTAAAAATTCCAATTAACCTACGTCCTTAAATTTTGAATATAAGAAATTAATATCAGAAGTTTCTACAGTTTTTGAATTGCTCTTTTTCTTATTTAACTTTAACTCTTTTTTCTTAAGAAGATTCAGTGAACGCAAACTTAACATTGTTCCGATGATTCCAACCAGCAATCCGATTATTAACCCAATCAGAGTTCCGAGTATTAACGCTAGAACAACATTTAACATATTCCAATCACCATTTATCGTTAGTATTAGTATAGCATTATTTATATCGGCATTTCCCAAATTTATTTTACAAGATTTTGCATATTGTTGCAAGCTTGTTTTTGACTTAAAAAACTTCTTTTGTTCTTGCAATGATTTGATAATGGAAAATAAGTTGATTTTTTATTATGTAAAGTTTGAAAATTTACTTTATTGAACTTAATTTTCGTTTTACATATAAAAAGATTTAAATCAAACATGAAATGATGAAAAAAAGGTTTTTGAATAATATAATTGAAAAAATTGTTGCACAGTAATTTGAATATTTGAATAATATTATGTAAGACTATATTAATAACCGTAATAAAAACAATTAAAAATTTTAAAAAATATGCTTGACATTTATCGATATCTGTCTTAAAATAGCTTTGTGCCTTTAGTGATGGGTACAAATATGGTGGATGTAGCTCAGTTGGTTAGAGTGCCAGATTGTGGCTCTGGAGGTCGTGGGTTCGACTCCCATCATCCACCCCACGTAGGGATATAGCCAAGTCGGTAAGGCACCAGACTTTGACTCTGGCATTTCGTAGGTTCGAGTCCTGCTATCCCTGCCATAGGGGCCATTAGCTCAGTTGGCAGAGCACTTGACTTTTAATCAAGGTGTCCCGCGTTCGAGTCGCGGATGGCTCACCAAAAAAGAAAGACCATGCTAATTATAAAAAGCATGGTCTTTCTTCTTTTCTAAAGCATTATACTTAAAACGTAAATTTTATGCGTTCAGCAATGATTCTGCCCAATTAATCTGGAAATTGAACATTGCCGGGTATAAAGCATCCATCCATGAGATTGTCGGGAATGGGATCTATAATATCGGTTACAACCTTGCCGCGGATATCGGTAATCCTGATTTTTAGGTAGGAAGTATCCAAATTATTTATCACAAAATAGTTGCAGCGGTCCTTGGGAATGTCGACCCATTCACCGTCTTTAAAGTATTCCATTTTCATTACAGGATATTTGTGATTTCTTACTTGTATGGCAAACCACCATTTTGAACTGGCCGGCAAGATTCGGTATGTAAAGTTTCCGGTGATGGGAGCAGGTATAATACGCCATGTTATATCAATTTTACCTCCGGGAACATTTGTATCGCCTATTTTATCACAGGAAATTCCGCAAAGGTCCAAAGCACCTTCCGGAGCTTCCGTATAGCAATCGGTTACATAAACAACTGTGGTACCTTTAGGCCCTGTTACCTCCAAATATGCACCGGCCAGAGCGGCCTGTACACCGTAACAATTAAAATCGGGTTTGTTAACGGCCACAATTTCCATATCTTCAGGAATTGGATCTAAAAGGGCAATTCCGCCTACATATCCTGAACCGGTATAAGTGGCATACCCTGAGCGTATTTTATCCCATCCGGGATATGGCTCGCTGTATTCAGGCAATGGTGTATTTGCCGGTGTGGGTGCTGGAGATTGAGTTTTAGGAAAAACTTTAATCATTCCAAGAAGGTATTGTTTCATTAAAGCACAGTCAATGCTGTTTATAGAACCGTCTCCGTCCAAGTCACCTGCCAAAAGGGGATCTTCGGCAGGAAGAGTATTGATAATTTTCAATATAAAGCTTTTCAGCAATGCAAAGTCAATACTATCCACATTATTGTCTCCATTGACATCTCCAACTTGAAGTTGGGCAGAAGAGATAAAATTAAAGGATAAAACTTGAACTGTTATAATTAAGATGGCAGTGAAAAGCCTGATTTTTTTAAAATTCATACAAAATCCTCCCCAAACAAACATTTATACATATTCTCTTAAACAATAATTTATCGACAATATAATTAAAACTTATAAAGAGAGTCCATAGACAAGTAAGAATATACTGCTGTTTTGTACTCAATAAGGAAGTATATATGTGATTGCGGAATATTGGCAAAGAAAGTATTGCATGGAATAGGAAAATGATATAATATCTGTTTTTGCCGTTCCTTACGTTTATTAAACTCGACAAAATGTACTTATATTATAGTCTATTGCAGTAAAAATTACAATAATTGAATTATATTAGTAAAAATTCCGATGGGGATTTAAAAGGTAAGAAAATTTTGCGGGTAAAATGCAAGATAGAAAAATACAAAATGCAAAATGGATAACGGCTGATAAATAGCAAGATGCTAAAATGGCTAGATATAAGGAATTGATTGCTGCGATTTTAAATAATGTGGCGTGATAATGAAATTTATTACAATAAATTATTCATTTTTGTTGATTTTTTATTGGCAAGAATATATAATAAAAGAAGATAAAGTTAAACCGAAATTTATTTGAATAAAAATAATAAATATCATGTCTTAATATCCCAAGTTGCATATTGGACAGTACGAATAAAAAGTTCTCAATGATGAGATTATAACTATCTCAAAACGGGTTGTAGTCTTGTCATTTTTTTATATTTCTTTTTGCGGGGGATGGTTAAAATGCCGAATAAAAGGAAATCAAGCAATGGTCTTATATTAACTGCAGTAATATTATTGTCAGCTATTTTGATTTTATACAAGATATTAAACATGGACAGCATAAATGCAAAAGATTATTCAAGAGGTCAAAAAACCGTAAATCTTACCGTATCTGCGGCAGCAAGCCTTAAGGATGTTATGGAAGAAATTAAAGAGATATATGAAAAAGAAAATTTAAACATTACCCTTACATACAATTTCGGTTCTTCCGGATCTTTGCAAAAGCAGATTGAACAAGGGGCTGAGGTAGATGTGTTTATATCTGCTGCAACCAAACAGATGGATGAATTGGAGGATAAAGGTTTAATTATTGAAGATACCAGAAAAGGGTTTTTGGAAAATAAAATAGTTCTTATTGTACCTTTAGAATCATCAGAAATTACCGATTTTAAGGATTTATTGGAGGACAATGTTAAGAAAATAGGAATTGGCGAACCGAAAAGTGTTCCTGCAGGACAGTATGGAGAGGAAGCACTGACGAATCTTAATATAATCGATTCACTTAACTCAAAGTTTGTGTACGCAAAAGACGTTAAAGAAGTTTTAATGTGGGCAGAAACCGGTAATATCGACGCAGGCCTGGTATATGAAACCGATGCCAAAGCATCAAATAAAGTAAAAGTAGTTGCCAGGGCACCGGAAGGATCGCACAGGCCGATTTATTATCCTGCAGCGGTAATTAAGGAAAACAAAAATCAGGAAGCGGCCAAGGATTTCGTAAATTATCTTTACAGCAGTAAAGCCAAACCCATATTTGAAAAGTATGGTTTTATATTTATTGAGTAGTTGGAATCGGTTTGGAGTGATGACAATGAATATGGATTTTTCACCCTTGTGGATATCGTTAAAGACTACAATTTTAGCAACACTGCTGACCTTCTTTTTTGGAATCATAGCAGCTTGGTTTGTTACAAGGTATAGAGGTAAATTAAAGGGTTTTTTGGATGGGTTGCTTACATTACCGATGGTATTGCCTCCTACAGTAGTTGGGTATTTCCTGCTCATTTTGCTTGGAAAAAATGGACCAATAGGCAAATTGTTATATTTAGTCGGAATTAAAATAATTTTTACCTGGTGGTCTGCAGTTTTGGCAGCTTCAGTTGTTGCATTTCCGCTTATGTATAAAACAGCAAGAGGCGCTTTTGAACAGGTTGATATAAATATTGTTTATGCGGCGAGGACTTTAGGAGTCTCTGAATGGATGATTTTTTGGAAAGTGATTGTTCCGCTTGCCTGGCCTGGAATAGTAGCTGGAGCTGTTCTGGCTTTTACCAGAGCCCTTGGTGAATTTGGTGCAACACTGATGGTAGCGGGGAATATACCCGGCAGAACCCAGACAATTCCTTTAGCAATATTCTTTTCCGTTGAAAGTGGAGAGATGAATAAAGCATTTATATGGGTAGTATTGATATTTGTTGTATCCCTTGCTGTTATGATATTGATGAACTATTGGAATGAGTATCAAAGAATAAATACTCAAAGGATTGGAAGGAGAAAATATGGAACTGCTGGTGAATATAAAAAAGAGGCTTCCCGGATTCACTTTAAAGGTAAACTTCAAGGCATCAGAGCAAGTCATGGGGTTACTTGGGGCATCCGGTTCGGGCAAAAGTATGACCTTAAGATGTATAGCGGGAATAGAAAAGCCTGATGAAGGGAAAATAGTACTAAATGACCGAGTGCTGTTTGACTCAGAAAAAGGAATTAATATTCCGAGCAGACTGCGGAAAGTGGGGTATCTTTTTCAAAACTATGCTCTCTTTCCTAATATGACTGTGGAAGACAACATTGGATTCGGTCTTCAAAAACTTTCAAAAGAGAAGAGAAAGGCTGTAATACAGGAAAAAATAGAAATGATGAAACTTAATGGTTTGGAAAAGAGATTTCCTTTCCAACTCTCGGGAGGGCAGCAGCAAAGGGTGGCTTTAGCCAGAGCCTTGGCAATAGAACCGGAGATGTTACTTTTGGATGAACCCTTTTCTGCACTGGATGACCACCTGAGATATCTATTGACAAAACAGTTAATAGACACCCTTTCCAATTATCACGGAATTACACTTTTTGTTACACACAATATAGAAGAGGCATTTCGTATTTGCAGTGAATTGACAGTTCTAAATAATGGAGCTGTAGAATCAGCTGGAAAAAAAGAAGATATATTCAGAAATCCTGATAGTCTGTCTGTTGCCCGGATAACAGGATGTAAAAATTTTTCTGCTGCCAAATATCTATCAAATAATGAATTAGAGGCTGTTGATTGGGGCATCAGGCTTAAGACCGATCGTTTGATTACAAAAGAGCTGAAGTATGTGGGTATGAGAGCCCATTATATCAGATTGGCATTGGAAAATGACAGGGATAATGTTTTTTGTTGCTGGCCAAGTTTTGTTAATGAATCACCTTTTAGAGTTACAGTATATCTTTTTATTGGAAACAGGCCTGAAAGTAAGCAAGATTATCACCTTCAATGGGAAATTCCAAAGGAAAAGTGGATGGAGATTGGAAGGGAACCTTTGCCGTGGAAAATATGTTTAAGTCCTGAAAGACTCATAATCCTTAACAGATAGGTTTTTGTTGAAAAAAAGAATTTCCCGGGAAATATAATTGACTTTTTTATCGAAATATATAAAAAAACATAAAGGTATGAAAAAAGGACTCATTAAGAGTCCTTTTTGGGAAAATGCAATATCATTATTCTACTTTTTTTGCTATGTCATATAGAACCAGATCTTTGTTTTTTTCTTCAGCCCAACGTATTGACCATTCGTTTTCAAACAGAAGCACATATCGGTCATTTTCATCCTGTACAATCATGGTAGAACTGGTAAGGGTAAGTTTCCTTGGGTCGATATCGGAATTTTCTATCCACCGTGCGTGTTTGTAAGGCAAGTGCTGCATTTTTATATCGACACCATATTCATTTTTAAGTCTGTATTCAAGAACTTCAAACTGAAGTACTCCGACTGTACCTATAATTAAAGCTTCTATACCTATATCAATTTGTTTGAATACCTGTATGGCACCTTCTTCAGACAATTGGTTGATTCCTTTTATAAATTGCTTACGCTTCATTGTATCTGCCGACATTACCCTGGCAAAATGTTCTGCAGGGAAAATGGGTATCCCTTCAAACTTGAGGTCACTGTTGGCCTCGCAAAGAGTGTCTCCTATTTTAAAAATACCCGGGTCAAAAACACCTATTATATCACCGGCAAAGGCTTCTTCAACTATTGTGCGCTCTTGTGCCATGAATTGTTGAGGTTGTGAGAGTTTGACAGTTTTTTTCTGTTGTACATGGTTAACTTCCATACCTTTGTAGAAACGTCCGGAACATATGCGCATAAAGGCTATTCTGTCTCTATGGGCAGGATTCATATTTGCCTGAATCTTAAACACAAAAGCAGTGAATTTATCCCAGGTGGGATCAACTTCACCGGCTGATGAGGTTTTTATACCCGGACATGGAGCAAGGGAAAGAAACTCCTCTAAGAAGGGCTGGACCCCGAAATTGGTCATGGCACTTCCGAAGAAAATTGGAGTTAATTCACCTTTAAGCACTCTTTTTTTGTCAAATTCTTCTCCTGCCATATCCAGAAGCTCTATATTTTCACGCAGCTTATTGTAATAATGGTCTCCCAAAAGATCGGCAAAAACTTGGTCGTCAATACTTCCTTTTTGAGATGAAACAACCGTCTGACCGTGATTTCCGCCTTCAAACAGTTCGATTTGTTTGAGCTTTCTGTTATATACACCTTTAAAGTCACCATCGGTACCTATAGGCCAGTTCATTGGATATGATTGGATACCGAGGACTTTTTCGATTTCTTCCATAAGCTCAAAAGGATCTTTTGAAGCCCTGTCCATCTTGTTTACAAAAGTGAAGATGGGGATACCCCTCATCTTACATACATGGAAAAGCTTTATGGTTTGTGCTTCAACACCCTTTGCACCGTCAATCAGCATTACGGCACTGTCAGCTGCCATAAGTGTACGGTATGTATCTTCGCTGAAATCCTGGTGACCGGGGGTGTCCAGGATGTTTATACAATAGCCGTTATATTCAAATTGCATAACGCTTGAAGTAACCGATATACCTCTCTGCTTTTCAATTTCCATCCAGTCGGATATTGCGTGCCGGTTAGCTTTCCTTGCTTTAACCGAACCGGCAAGTCTTATAGCTCCACCATATAATAGAAGCTTTTCTGTTAATGTGGTCTTTCCCGCGTCGGGGTGCGATATAATGGCAAAAGTTCTTCTTCTGTCAACTTCTTTAGTTATAATCTCTTTTATATTCGACATTTGTCATACCTCTTATAACATCAGTTTTTTAGCAAATTTTATTGTATATTATACCCACATGTAATGTCAATTCATAAAAAACAATGCCACATTTTACAATGCAGCGAGTTGAACGAATTTTGTTGACAACTTCTGTTTAGATATGTATTATATATAAAACATTTATTATTATTTTAAAAAGGAAAGAGGAATTTTATTTAACATATAGAATAGTTGTAATTATAATTATAAATAGACATTGTTTATTTATAGATAGAATATTGTATAAATATCGTACAATTTTTTATTACAAAACTAAAATGCAAGGGGAATATAAGATGAATGAGAATAATATGAATTTAATTAAAATAACTTTTCCCGACGGAACCGAAAAAGAAGTTATTGAAGGAACATCGCTGCTTGAATTGAGTTATGAGTTTGGCGGCGACTACAAATCTGCCATTGTTGCAGCAAAGGTGGATAATGATATTAAAGAATTAACTTTTCGTATATATAATAGCGCCAATATTGAATTTATAGATTTGACTAATGATGACGGAATGAGGATTTATAACAGAAGCCTTAGTTTTCTTTTGATAAAGGCGGTTAACGATCTTTTTCCTGACAGAAAGGTAATAATAAGCCATTCAATAAGCAAAGGCATATTCTGTGAGATTAACGGGGAGACACCCCTTACAGCTGAAGAAGTAACTAAAATTGAAGAAAGAATGAGAGAACTGGTAAAGCGGAAGATACCTTTTATAAAGAAAATTTTGTCTATAGAAGAGGCCAGGGAAATATTCAGCAAAACCGGCAGATTGGACAGATTTCGTGCCATAGAGCATAGAAAGAAACCCTATGTAACAATTTACAATTGTGACGGCTATGAAGATTACTTTTACGGATATATGGTCCCGGACACGGGATATTTGCAAAAATTTGCACTTAAATTTTATGAAACGGGATTGATAATGATGTTCCCTGATAAATCAAATCCCGACATTATTCCTAAGTTTAAAGAGCAGAAAAAGCTGTTTGCCATTTTTACAGAATACAAGAGATGGGGCCGGATACTTGGTGTCCAGGATGTCGGATCCCTTAATGCCCTTGTAAAAGAAGGCAGGGCCAATGAACTTATAAGAGTCGGAGAGGCTCTGCATGAGAAAAAAATAGCACAGATCGCCGACATGATTGCTTTTAACAAGCATAAAAAACGTATAGTGCTTATTGCGGGACCATCATCCTCAGGTAAAACAACTTTTGCTCAAAGATTGGCTATACAATTGAAAGTTAACGGTTTAAGACCGGTTACAATTTCGCTGGATGACTATTTTGTGGATAGAGACAAAACACCTAAGGATGAAAGTGGAGATTATGATTTTGAGGCTTTAGAAGCAATCGACCTTGTTCTCTTCAATCAGCATTTGTCCAGCTTGATTAAGGGAGAAGAGGTAGGAGTACCCATTTTTAATTTTTCAAAAGGATGCAGGGAAAACTTTTGCAGAAAATTAAGAATTGATGACGATCAACTGCTTATAATCGAAGGAATTCACGGATTGAATGAAAAATTGACTTCCTCGATTCATAAGGATAGCAAATTTAAGATTTATGTAAGTGCAATTACTTCAATGAGTATTGATGATCACAATAGAATACCTACAACCGATGCAAGGATGCTGAGAAGAATTGTAAGGGATTTTCAGTTTAGGGGCTGCAGTGCCATAAACACAATCAAAAGATGGCCTTCGGTAAGACGCGGAGAGGAAAGAAATATTTTCCCGTTCCAGGAAGAAGCTGATGTTATGTTTAATTCTGCGCTTCCTTTTGAGCTTGGGGTTTTGAAAGTGTTTGCCGAACCGCTTTTAAACGATATTGACAGATCACAGCCTGAATATTCTGAAGCAAAAAGGCTGATAGAGTTTTTAACCAATTTTGTTCCGATAGACTCTAAAGAGATTCCTGCAAATTCTATTATAAGAGAATTTATTGGCGGCAGCTGCTTTTATGAATAGAATGACAACTGTATTGAGCCAGAGTTAAGATTTACAAGGGAACAATAAAATTTAAGGACATTGGATTGTAAATTCTAAACGTAAATTTAAAAGACAAAGGCAGGGGTTTTATGAAAGTTAGCGAAATCATTGGCATTCTTGACGCAGAACTTTTGACAGGAGAAGAAAATCTTGATATGGATATCGAGCACGCTTGTGGTTCGGATCTTATGAGTGATGTTATGGCCTTTGTGAAGGAAAATGTTGTGTTGCTGACGGGGCTTGTCAATCCTCAGGTTGTAAGAACGGCTGAAATGATGGATATAAAAGTTATTGTTTTTGTAAGAGGTAAGGTGCCCGATGAAAAGTTGGTTCAATTTGCAAAGGAAAAGGGAATAACTATATTAATTACAAAACATCCGATGTTTATTGCATGCGGTAAACTCTATTGTGCCGGTATCACGGGAAGAGGTGTATGGGATTGAGCAATAGCATTATAAGGCAGAGTTATGTTATTCCTGCCGATGATTTCTCTCTAGCCGGAGAAGCATCGAGTTGTGTAAAAAAGATGCTCAATCAATTAGGGGTTCCCCCTCAGACTGTTAAAAAGGTAGCCATTGCTATGTATGAGGCTGAGATAAATGCTGTTATTCATGCAGGAGGAGGAACTGCTGATGTTGAAATAGGCGGAGGAAAGATAATAGTAACCATTAGTGATGAAGGACCGGGCATTCCTGACCTTGAGCTGGCAATGCAGGAAGGTTATTCTACTGCACCTGACAGCATCAGGGAGATGGGATTCGGTGCCGGTATGGGTTTGCCGAATATTAAACGGTATGCTGACAAACTTGATATAAAAACTGAAGTGGGTAAAGGAACAATTGTTGAAATAACCGTGTTTTTATAGAATAGTGGCCTCAACAAGGATGCAGGCGAAATAATATTATTAAGCCATGATTCTGTAGAAGCCTGTTTGGGGGGATTAGAATGAAGGGTTACTTTCATTCGGTAACTTTAGATGAGGAAAAGTGTAAAGGATGTACCAATTGCATAAAAAGGTGCCCTACAGAGGCTATTAGAGTCAGGAAGGGAAAGGCCAGAATTATAGCTGAAAGGTGCATTGATTGCGGAGAATGTATAAGAGTCTGCCCTTATCATGCCAAGAAAGCTATTACCGATCCTTTTGAGAATATCTATAATTACAAATTTAAGGTGGCTATACCTGCGCCTACCCTATATGGACAGTTTAAATATATGAGGTCTGTGAATCATTTGCTTAACGCTTTTAAACTGATTGGCTTCGATCATGTCTATGAAGTGGCAAGGGCTGCTGAAATTATAAGCAATGCCACAAAGGAATTGATGAAGAAGAAGGATATACAAAAGCCTTTGATATCGTCTGCATGTCCTGCTGTTGTAAGATTGATTCAGGTTCGTTTCCCAAACTTGATTGACAATATATTAAAGCTTGAGTCGCCTATGGAACTTGCTGCGAAAATTGTAAAGGATGAGTTGGAAAAGGAAAAAAATATTCCCAGAGAGGATATAGGCGTATTTTTTATTACGCCCTGTGCAGCTAAAGTTACCAGCATTAAAGCTCCTTATGAGAGTGAAAAATCTTGTGTTGACGGTGCCATATCCATAAAAGATATATATTTGAAATTGTTTAGTGCTTTAGGCGAGGTAAAACAGGAGGAAGACCTGGTAAAAGCCGGATTTACAGGAATCCGGTGGGCAAATTCCGGAGGGGAGAGTTTGGCACTAGGCACTGAAAACTTTCTTGCTGTAGACGGAATTCACAATGTAATTTCCATTTTGGAGGAGCTGGAAAATGACAAGCTGGAGGATGTGGATTTTATTGAAACTTTAGCATGTCAGGGAGGATGTCTTGGGGGTCCCTTAACGGTAGAGAATTTGTATGTAGCCAAAACCCGGATTAAAAAATTTATTGATATGGCCAAGCAAAATGTTGTACAGGAAAACTCGGACAATATTTATGACTATGATTTGCTTTGGAAGAGAAATGTGGAATACAAGCCTATATTAAAATTGGATGAAGATTTTGAAATTGCTATGAAAAAATTGGAGACTTTGGAGTCGATAAATGAGAATCTGCCCGGATTGGACTGCGGAGCTTGCGGTGCTCCGAATTGCAGGGCGTTGGCAGAAGATATTGTAAGGGGTAATGCCAATGAAACCGACTGTATATTCAAATTGAGGGAAAAAGTGAGAGACCTTACTGTACAAATGATGGAAATTGAGTCAGTTATGCCTCCTGTTATGGATAAAAGCGATACCAATAAAAAAGAAAAAAATGATTAGAGGGATGAATATGAAGGTTAATGAATTGGCGGATTTATTGCAATTTAAGGTGTTGACCGACGATAAGAGTATAGATAGGGAAATATCGGGGGTATATATTTGCGACTTGCTTAGCTGGGTTATGTCCCATGCCAATAAAGGGGATGTTTGGATTACGGTGCATACCCATATAAACATTGTAGCTGTTGCGGTATTGGTTGAGATTCCCTGTATAATTGTTCCCGAAGGAATTAAAGTGGAAGAGTCAACAATTCTAAAAGCAAATGAAGAAGGAATTGCTATATTGAGTTCCGATAAGACAGCCTATCAGATAGCTTTAGAAATCGGTAAACTCTTATAAGGTACAGATAATAATTTTTTTGCTTTTTTGTGGAATTGTGGTTTTAAGTTTTGAATAATGCTTAAAAAACCATGGAGGAAAAATGAAAGCCTTTTATGATCTTCATATACATTCGGCACTTTCACCCTGTGCAGAAAATGACATGACACCGAACAATATAGTTAATATGGCATATATTAAAGGTCTTGATATAATTGCAGTTACCGATCACAATTCTGCCTTAAACTGCGAGGCTGTTTTAAAATGTGCAAAAAACCGGGGAATTGTTGCAATTCCGGGAATGGAGCTGGAGACCAGGGAAGAAGTACATTTGGTTTGTCTTTTTCCGGGCCTTGAGGAAGTAATGAAAATGCATGAAATAGTTACTGATGCACTTCCTAAAATAGAGAACCGGGAGGATATCTTCGGTCAGCAGCTTATAATGGATGAAGATGACAATGTAATTGAAAGTTATAAGCAGATGCTTCTTACAGCAGCTGACTTAAGTATTGATGAAGCTTTTGAAATTGTAAATAACCTGTCGGGAATTGTTGTTCCTGCCCATGTGGACAGAGATTCCTACAGTATAATTTCAAATCTCGGAATGGTTCCTGACTATTTGGATATAATATATCTCGAAGTTTCAAGAGATTGTGTTCTGAAGGAATTTCTCGTCAATAATCCGTATCTGTCAGACTATAGTTTTTTAAAGTCCTCCGATGCCCACAGTCTCGGTCAAATTATGGAGAGGGAAAGCGCATTTGATATTGAGGAAAAAAGTTTGGAATGCTTTATGCAATCTCTTAAAAAGAAATAGAATGAAACTGAACGAATCCAACCGAATTCAATGATTTGTGAAAATCTACATTTAAGTATTTTCCTGCTAATGTTGAAAAGGGTATTCCCTTTTCAACATTTATTTTATACAATAGTATAGTGGGTATGGAATACTGTATACAATGTATTTATGCAGTTTTAACTGTGGTAAATTGCATAATGACCTTAAAATAAGCAGGTTTTAATAAATTTTTTATTTAAACATTGGCAAATAAATATTTGCAAATTTTATTGAATGTTATGCTGATATTTGCTATAATTATCGAGAAAATTGTTAATTTGTTAACATAGACTGCTTTGAAAAACAGTGCAAAAAAGTTAAATGTTAGGGGGTTTTTAGACAAATGAGCGAAAACAATTGCTGCTGCTGTAACAAGGTTGATCCCAGAGATCAAAAACTGCAGGAAATCATTGAGAAGTATAAGGATACAAAAGGTGCATTAATTCAAGTATTGCACGAGGCACAGGAAGTATACGGATATTTGCCTATTGAAGTTCAGAAAAAAATATCCGAAGGATTGAATGTGCCATTATCTGAGATCTATGGAGTTGTCACTTTCTATACCCAGTTCTCTTTAAATCCCAAAGGAAAGTACAAAATTTCCGTTTGTATGGGTACAGCTTGTTATGTTAAAGGAGCTGGCCAAATCCTGGATAAATTTAAAGAAATACTTGGATTGGAAGTTGGAGAATGTTCAGAGGACGGTTTGTTCTCGTTAGAGCCATGTAGATGTTTGGGTGCATGCGGTTTGGCACCGGTTATAACAATTAATGAAGATGTGTATGGTAAACTTGTTCCTGACGATGTAGAGGGAATAATTAAAAAATATAAGGAACAGTAGTTTAGAGGATAATGAAGGATTTATCTTTGCATTTGATGGATATAGTGCAGAACTCTATTTCTGCAAAAGCAAGCAAAATCTGTGTTTCATTGACTGCTGACACACAAGCAGATATATTGACAATGAGAATTGCTGACAATGGAGAGGGTATTGAGGAAAGTTTGCTGAAAAATATTGCCAGTCCATTTGCTACTACCAGGAAGACAAGAAAAGTAGGTATGGGCATATCTCTCTTAAAGGCTTCGTCAAACATGGCAGAAGGAGACATTGAAATTTACTCGAAAAAGTTTGAAGGGACTACAGTGGAGGCAACTTTTAAAATATCTCACATTGACAGGCTGCCTCTTGGGGATTTGGCTGAAACAATGGTAACCTTAATTATGGCAAATCCTGACATTGAGTTTGAGCTGGATTTAAGCAATAAAAAGGATTGTTTCAGTTTTAGAACCGTAGAGGTAAAGGAACAGCTTAAAGACATTCCTATAACACAGTTTGAAGTATTAAACTGGATACGTGAATATATAAACAGTGGAATAAAGATTATTTTTGGAGGGGTGCTAAATGAAATCATTAGCTGAATTGGAAGAAATCAGAAAGAAAACCCTTGAGCAAATAAGCCTTAGAACAAGCAACAACGGTATGAGGGTAGTTGTAGGTATGGCTACCTGCGGTATAGCAGCCGGTGCAAGACCTGTTATGACAGCGTTTATAGAAGAATTAAACAAAAGAAATCTGAGAGATGTAACTGTGACTATGACCGGTTGTATAGGTGTTTGCAGACTTGAACCTATAGTTGAGGTTATTGATAAGGATGGAAACAAGACCACTTATGTCAAAATGACCCCTGAAAAGGTTGCACGTGTAGTGGCTGAGCATATAGTTAACGGAAGAGTATGTCTTGATCTTACAATTGGAGAAGCAGATAAATAAGTTGTAATTTAAATCTTGATTTTGCCCGTTTATATGGTGTGATAGGGCAAAAGTATTTTGCTAAAGATGTTCTTAAAGTTTTATTTACTTGTATAAGGAGGGTTATAAATGCAATTATATAGATCGCATGTTCTGGTTTGTGGCGGTACAGGCTGTACTTCTTCAAATTCAGAAAAGATAATCGCTGAGTTTGAAACTCATCTTGCAAAAAACAATCTTCAGAATGAAGTGAAGGTAGTTAAAACAGGATGCTTCGGTCTTTGTGCCAAGGGTCCTATAATTGTTGTATACCCTGAAGGTGCCATGTATACTATGGTTACAGTTGAGGATGTTAAAGAAATTACCGAAGAGCACCTGTTAAAGGGTAGAATTGTCAAAAGATTGCTTCACAATGATACTCATGAAGACGGTACTTCAAAATCTTTGGAAAATGTCGACTTTTTCTCAAGGCAAATGAGAATTGCCTTAAGAAACTGCGGTGTTATAAATCCGGAAGATATTACAGAGTATATAGCTTATGACGGATACAAAGCTCTTGGAAAAGTATTGACTGAGTTAAAGCCTGAGGAAGTTATAGATATAATTAAGAGATCAGGACTCCGTGGAAGAGGAGGCGGAGGATTCCCTACAGGTTTGAAATGGGAATTTGCTGCAAAGCAACCCGGAGGACAAAAGTATGTATGTTGTAATGCCGACGAAGGAGACCCGGGTGCGTTCATGGACAGAAGTGTTCTTGAAGGAGACCCCCACTCTGTAATTGAAGCAATGGCTATTGCAGGATATGCTATTGGAGCCGATCAGGGTTATGTATATATAAGGGCAGAATACCCGATAGCTGTAAAAAGGCTTCAAATAGCTATAGAACAGGCTAAAGAATATGGTCTTTTGGGTAAAAACATATTCGGAACAGATTTCAGTTTTGATTTGGAAATAAGACTTGGTGCCGGAGCTTTCGTTTGCGGTGAGGAAACAGCTCTTATGACTTCCATAGAAGGTCATAGAGGTGAGCCGAGACCGAGACCTCCATTCCCTGCAGTTAAAGGATTATGGGGAAAACCAACCATACTCAATAACGTTGAAACCTATGCAAATATTCCTCAAATTATTCTTAAAGGACCCGAATGGTTTGCCAGCATAGGAACTGAAAAGAGTAAGGGAACAAAAGTTTTTGCGGTAGGTGGTAAGATAAACAACACAGGGCTTGTTGAAATACCTATGGGTACTACTTTGAGAGAAGTTATATATGACATAGGCGGAGGAATACCAAACGGAAAGAAATTTAAAGCTGCTCAAACCGGTGGACCTTCCGGCGGTTGTATACCTGCAAGTCATTTGGATACACCTATTGATTACGATTCATTGATTCAGCTGGGATCAATGATGGGTTCCGGTGGACTTATAATCATGGACGAAGACAACTGTATGGTTGACATAGCTAAGTTCTTCCTTGAATTTACAGTTGATGAGTCCTGCGGTAAATGTCCTCCATGTCGTATAGGTACAAAGAGAATGTTGGAAATTTTAGAGAGAATAACTGAAGGAAAAGGTGAAGAAGGGGATATTGAAAAGCTTGAGCTTCTTGCAAAGAATATTAAAGCTTCAGCTCTGTGCGGATTGGGACAGACTGCACCAAACCCAATTTTAAGTACCTTGAGATACTTTAAGGATGAATATATAGCTCACGTTAAGGATAAAAAATGTCCTGCGGGAGTATGTAAAGCAATGATGAAGTATATTATAAATGCTGAACTCTGTAAGAGCTGTGGCATTTGTGCTAGACAATGTCCTGTTAAAGCTATCAGCGGTGAAAAGAAAGTACCTTATGTTATTGATCAGGATAAATGTATTAAATGTGGCGTATGTATGGAAAAATGTCCATTCAAGGCCATATTTAAGAATTAATGTTTTGGAAGGGAGTGCATAAGACAATGGAAATGGTTAATATTACTATAGATAACCGAAAGATTCAGGTTCCTAAGGATTATACCATCCTGGAAGCAGCTAAAGCAGCCAATATTTATATACCTACACTTTGCTTCTTGAAGGATATAAATGAAATTGGTGCCTGCCGTATGTGTGTTGTTGAAGTTAAGGGTGCAAGAAGCCTTCAGGCTGCTTGTGTATATCCTGTTTCGGAAGGACTTGAAATATATACACAATCTCCTGCTGTAAGGGAAGCAAGAAAGGTTACCCTTGAGCTTATATTGTCAAATCACGAGAAAAAGTGTCTTACTTGTGTTAGAAGCAAAAACTGTGAACTGCAAACATTAGCTGAAGAATTGAATGTTAAGGATATAAGATTTGAAGGCGAAACTTACAAGTTGCCGTTAGACGATTTTTCACCTTCAGTAGTTAGAGATCCTAACAAGTGTATACTATGTAGAAGATGCGTAAGCATGTGTAAAAATGTTCAGCAGGTATCGGTAATAGATACAACTGAAAGAGGATTTAAGACAATAATATCTTCTGCATTTAACAAGTCATTGAACGAAGTGCCCTGTACAATGTGCGGACAGTGTATTAATGTCTGTCCTGTAGGTGCATTGAGAGAAAAGGATGATACCGATAAAGTATGGGAAGCTTTGGCAAATCCCGAACTCCATGTTATTGTACAAACAGCTCCTGCTGTCAGAGTAGCATTGGGTGAAGAGTTTGGCATGCCAATAGGCTCAAGAGTAACGGGCAACATGATTGCAGCACTTAAGCTTTTAGGCTTTGACAGAGTGTTCGATACCGACACTGCAGCTGACCTTACCATTATGGAAGAAGGAACAGAGGTAATAAACAGAATTAAGAACGGCGGCAAACTTCCGGTTATAACTTCCTGCAGCCCCGGATGGATAAAATTCTGTGAGCACTATTACCCTGAATTTTTGGATAATTTGTCAACATGTAAGTCACCCCATGAAATGTTCGGGGCAATCTTAAAGTCCTACTATGCTGAAAAAGAAGGTATAGATCCTTCAAAGGTATTTGTAGTATCAATAATGCCTTGTACAGCAAAGAAATTTGAAGCTGCGAGACCGGAACTGGCAGCAAACGGATATCCTGATGTTGATGTGGTTCTTACTACAAGGGAACTTGCCAGAATGATTAAAGAAGCAGGTATTGATTTTAAAAATGTGTATGAAGAACATTTTGATGACCCGATGGGTGATGCTTCCGGTGCTGGTGTTATCTTCGGTGCTACCGGTGGAGTTATGGAAGCTGCATTAAGAACCGTTGCAGAGATTCTCAGCGGTCAATCCATCGACAATGTTGATTATGAACAGGTTAGAGGTGTTGAAGGTATTAAAGAGGCATCGGTTAAAGTTGGTGACTTGACACTTAAAGCAGCTGTTGCTCATGGCCTTGGAAATGCAAGAAAGCTTCTTGACAGAATAAAAGCCGGTGAAGCAGAATATCACTTTGTTGAAATAATGGCTTGTCCGGGCGGATGCGTTAACGGAGGAGGTCAGCCTATACAGCCTTCTAAGGTAAGAAGCTGGACCGATTTGAGAACTGAAAGGGCAAAAGCAATTTATGAAGAAGATAAGGAGCTTCCGATAAGAAAATCCCACGAAAATCCGAGAATCAAGGCACTTTATGAAGAATATCTCGGTGAACCGGGAAGCCATAAAGCACACAAACTCTTGCATACCCATTATACAAAGAGAGAAAATTATCCTGTGGAATAGTGTAATTTATATAAATTTAATATATAATAATAAGGTCAGGTTAATTAACCTGACCTTGTTTTAATAATACCTTCTTTGTAAAATGGATTGTAATCTTTTATTTTTCCTTTATTGAGAGGTTTAATTATGCATGAAATTGAAGTGGTAGGCGCAGCAATTATTGATGACAATAAAGTACTTGCCGCTCAGCGTTCTGAAATGATGAGACTCCCGTTAAAATGGGAATTTGCCGGAGGAAAGGTTCAAAAGGGTGAAACTCACGAGAAAGCGTTAATAAGGGAATTGCGGGAAGAATTGGGCATTGAAGTCAGTGTCGGTGATTTTATTACAAAAGGGTCATCGGTTATTGAAGACAAATTGATAAATTTATATGTATATAGTGCTAAAATATTGAAAGGCGTACCTCAGGCAAGGGAACATGCCCGGATTATGTGGATTGATATTGAGGATATAATGAAATTGGATTGGGCTGAAGCTGATTTGCCGGCATGTAAGCAATTATTAAAAAAATTCATGTAGGTGAACGGATATGGATATACACAGCTTAATAAAAAACAAAACCAGTATAAGAGCATACAAGACAGATCCTGTTCCGTCGGAAACTGTACAAAGGATACTTGAGACGGCCTCTATGGCTCCTTCTTGGGCAAACAGGCAGTGCTGGCGGTTTGTTGTTGTCGATACTCAGGTTGGCAAGAATATTATAGGTCAGGCATCGGGACAACCTAAAATAATTAAGGCATGCAAGGATGCACCTTATGTTATAGTTCTCTGTGCGTATATCAGGGAATCCGGACTAAAGAACGGTCTTGAGTATTTCATGTTTGACTGCGGCTTGGCTATGAGTAATCTGGTGTTGGCAGCTGAAGCTGAAGGATTGGCCACCTGTATAGTAGGATGGTTTAATGAAGGTGCTATAAGAGGGCTGTTGAATGTTCCGCAGGAAGTGGCAATAGTTGCTTTTACTCCGTTGGGGTATGCCGATGAAGGCAGAAAGCCTCGCAAAAGAAAAAAATTGGATGAAATTGTTTATTATAATCAATGGGGAAAAACACAGAATTAGATTGCTTAAAATTAAGCAAATACATGAAATTCAATAACAGAAAATGAGGTATGAAAATGGCAAAACAACAGTGGAAACCTACAACAGCACTAAATCCGGTTCCGGCAGTTATGGTGACTTGTGCAGACAGTGAGGGCAGACCTAATATTATTACAATAGCCTGGGCAGGTACAATTAACTCAAAACCGACGATGGTTTCAATATCTGTCAGAAAGGAACGATATTCCTATAATCTTATAAAGGAAAAAGGACAGTTTGCTATTAATCTTACTACTAGAAAGCTAGCCTATGCTACTGATTTCTGCGGTGTTAAGTCGGGAAAAGACGTAAACAAATTTGAAAAATTGAACCTTACACCGGAAAAAGCTTCAAAGATTGATGTACCGTTAATAAAAGAAAGTCCTGTAAATATTGAATGTGTGGTTAAAGACATCATAGAACTGGGTTCCCATGATATGTTTATTGCTGAGATAGTTGCGGTTAATGTGGATGAAAGGCTAATAGACAAAGACGGTAAACTTTGCATGGAGAGAGCTGACCTTATATGTTATTCCCACGGTGAATATTGGACTTTGGATAAATCTTTAGGCTATTTTGGTTATTCTGTTACCAAAAAACGGAAGTTAAAAAGAAAACTGAAAAAGAAGTGATGACATAGAGGTGCGTTGTAGTGGAATATGAGAAACCGTCAACAGACATATCGATAGATCAGCTTTCACCTATAGTTTTAAAGAGTTTTTTGTTTACCCAGGGTTTGAGTTTCCGAGAGGGATACAGACTTAAAGGGCGATATGTGTATGACTATGAACTGGAGTTTTTTGTTTACAGTAAAGGCGGAATGGTGATTGATGATAAGGAGTATAGCATAAGCAAGGGGGATGTGGTATTTCGAAGACCCGGACAGTATACGCAGGGAATTATGCCCTACTCTTGCTATATGATTTGCATAGATTTGCTGGGGAATACGGGTAAAGACCCACAGACTTACGATTTCATTAAAGAACAGGATTTTCAGGTTAATTACAGTAATCCGATTCTTGACGGAATACCTTCGGTATTCAAGCCTTCAAATTATCACAAGTACCAGGAGCTCTTTGATTTGGTTTTGAAAGAATATATCAATAAAAGAGAATTTTCCGGAATACTTCTCAAATCAACGATATTGAAGATTATATATGAGATATGTTCCGATATAAAAAACCCGTTTACCAATAATGAAAACAGAAACCTATCTCATTACATGGCGGTAAAGAAGGCAAAAGAATACTTAGATACCAATCTCAAGCAGAAAATTACCCTTGAAAAGCTGGCTTCAGTTGCAAGTCTCAGTCCTACCTATTTTCACAGGGTTTTTACTGAAACTTTGGGAATTACTCCGACGGAATATATTACAAATGCAAGAATGGATAAGGCAAAAGAGCTTTTGGTAAAAACAAATCTTCCGGTTTACGAAATTGCCATTGAATGCGGATACGACAATATCCCGTATTTCAGTTATGTATTCAAAAGCAGAACCGGCGTTGCGCCGGGTGAGTTCAGAAAGCGACATAGTTATTTTATTTAGCAGGCAGAGCATTTCAAATGTTTTTATTTTTATTGTTAAAAAAATAGAAAAAAGTACAAGAGAACTTCATATTTTAAATAACAGGAGGTTTTTAATTTCGGAGGCTGTATGAAACAAGCTAGACGGCTGGATAATGCCCCTCCCTACCTGTTTGTGGAAATTGAGGAAAATATAAAGAAGGCGCTGGCAAGAGGCGTGGATGTAATAAACTTAGGGATAGGAGATCCGGATCTTCCCACTCCATATTTTGTGGTAAGAAAAATGGCCGAGGCAATAAAAAATCCGATTTATCATGCCTATCCGGAGTACGACGGATGTTTGGAATTTAGGTGCGCGGTGGCAGAGCATTATAAAAAAAGATTCGGTGTGGATTTGGATCCTGAGACTGAAGTGGTTGCACTGCTTGGGTCAAAGGAAGGAATTGCACATATTTTCTTTGCCCTGGTAAATGAAGGCGATTTCACCCTTGTACCCGACCCGGAGTATCCGGTATATGAACTGGCTACTGCTCTTACAGGCGGTGTGCCGTACCACATGCCTCTTACAAAGGAAAACGGTTTTTTCCCCGATCTTTCAGCAATACCTAAAGAAGTAATTAAGAGGTCAAAAATATTGTTTGTAAACTACCCAAATAACCCAACCGGAGCAGTTGCAAATCTGGAACAGTATCAAAAATTGATAGATTTCGGTCTGGAACATGACATTGTAGTGTGTAATGATAATGCTTACTCGGAGTTTACATATGACGGAATAAAAGCTCCCAGTATTTTGAATGCCCGTAATGCAAAAGATATTGCCGTAGAATTTCACTCTTTTTCAAAATCCTATAATATGACCGGCTGGCGTTTAGGATTTGCTGTGGGAAACAGAGAGGCAATTTCGAAACTGAAAAAAATGAAAAACAATATTGACTCGGGAGTGTTTACGGCAATACAGATTGCAGGAATAGAAGCGTTAAAGGGCTGTGAGAAATTTGTTGAAGGGATGCGGAAGATTTACGCAAGAAGAAGGGAAATTGCCATTAATGAACTTCAGAAATTGGGGTTTGAATTTGAAATACCTAAAGGAGCCTTTTATTTTTGGATAAAAGTTCCTGAAGGATATACTTCCAAGAGTTTTACCGACATGCTTTTGGAAAAGACGGGCGTTGTAGTGGCTCCCGGAAGCGGTTACGGTGAATATGGAGAGGGATATATAAGAATATCTCTTACAATTAGTGATGAAAGGCTCAAAGAAGCCTTTGAAAGAATTCGGAAGTTTGTTATATGAAAGGGAGATAAAGTATAAATAAAGAACATAAATTTTTAGTATTGTTAAGGTCATAAACTATTGCTTGAATAAAGCTAAATTTCATATTTTGAAGTTCCCAAATTACATTATGGATAATTTATGGGACTGAAATATCTAACAATGTTTGCTTTTATATAAACTGGAATGAGCCGAAAATTAAGGTTTATATTCCAGTTTTGTTTTATTTATATACCAAAATTTCTGAAACATAAAAAAAGATGTATCTTTTCTGCCTTTGTTTAAAGTTTTGCTGTGAGTATATCTTGTTTTCCGGATTTTTCCCATATTGCATGGGTTTTATATAAAAAGTGTTGTAACAAAGTAATTGTAAGAATCATGAAAAGTTATGGCAATTCTATATTGATATTCCGATATATTAATTAGATTCTGGATGCAGGAGGTAATATTTTAATTTAATTATGCAGCCAAATGGAGGAAAAAAGATGCATGTCAAACGAATAATTGACAATACCCGGGAAAAATGTTAACTTGCATTACGTATTAAAAATAAGGAGTGAGTTTAATGAACGTCAAAAAAACATTAAGTATTTTTTTGGTTATAGTTATGCTTTTAGGCTTTATTAGCCCGGTTTATGCGGAACAGTATGAAATTACAGTACACTTTAATGGTGCAATAACAATGATTTTAGACGGTGAAGAATTTGTTCCTGTAGAAACAGACGGGACTTATCTTATTCCTGTTATTTATAACGGCAGGACATATCTTCCGGTAAGGGCCTTATGTGATGCTTTAAAGTTATTTGTTGACTGGAATGCATCTGGCAAAACGGTTATTATCGGAGGAGGAGAGTGGGTACCGCCTAAAAAGGTAACTCCAATAGGTACCAAAGACAAAAGCCTTCGCACCGGTAAAGCGGTAAGAGATACTGACTTAAAAATGGTTTTATATGATAGACCTTTCAGTCCAAGAGAAGAAGACGGTACTTTAGTTTATCCTGTTTTGGTTAATAACAGAACATATTTACCCCTCAGAGCTTTGTGCGATGCGGTAGGGGTAGATGTGCAATGGGATGGTGCTACAAGTACAATAACAATGACCAGCAATGGAAAAGGCCCGAAAATTGATGACGAATATATTCATGATGGAACTACATATGAAGATAACATATCTTATTATCAGGATCTTGAGCCAATTTATAATGTTGCCGAAGATCAGGAATTTAAGTTTAAGCTGAAACTTTCCAGTGAAGATACCTTTGCATCTTTCGGTATAAAAGACATGTTTAAAGTTTTTTCCGATAGGGATTGTACCAGAGAGTTAATTGCAGTTATAGACTATGATGAAGAATCAAATACTATTTCAATAAAACCTGATGATAGTTCTTGGGGAATGTACCCGAGAGAGGGCGTTGATGTTAAAGGACTGTCTTGGGGTGGATTGCAAAAATACTACATAGTTATTTATCACGACTTAAATGCAACCAGAGTTACTCCATTGGATAGACCTATGAGACTAATGTTCACTGTGGGGTCGGATATTCCAATACCTACCTTGAAGGTTAAAAAGGATAATAACGGTAATATAATTTTTACATGGAATAAAATTGAAGGGGCAGAAAAATATAAAGTTTATAGAGGCAGCAGATATGGAATGGAGCTTTTAAAAGAAACAACAGCTACCAGTATGTCAATGACCGAAGAAGAATACAGTGATGTTTGTATGAACACATACCTATCGTCGGCATATAGCTATGCAGTTACTTCAGTAGTGGGAGGAAAAGAATCCAGACTCAGTAACATAATAGAGGGAGAAGACTATCTTTCAATTGCACCTTATCAGTTAACATCAACAGAAACGATCTTTAGTGTTGGAAAGGATCAGAAATATAAGGATATTTTCTCTCTGCCGAAATCTGTAGGTGTTGACTATCATGAATATATATCGAGTGATGTTCCTGGAAGATTCGGAAGCTATAAAACAGCAAACCATAAAGTAATATGGGATTTTTCCAAAGCTGTTGACGAATACTATCAAAAATATGAAGGAAAGGTTGTAGGAACCAGTTTTAAGCTATATGCATATTTTTATGATTATCAACCTACCGCCGATGAAATAAAAAGGTTTTTGGATGATTCCAATTCCGGTGGGAACACAGCAGTAGGCGGAGCAATAGAATTGGAGGATATTATAGATATTAGATCTGTTCCTGATAATGATGAGGTTGTATCAGACCTTAAAAGCAATGACAATGTTGTTGAGGTATCCGAATCTAAAGGAAACCGAAAGTCCTTTGAACAGTATTTACTTGAAGGATTAATGGAAAGAAAAACATCAATTTATGTGGGTGACTATCCTGAAGCTGAGGATACTGCATACCTTGAAGACGTTATCTTGAAGGTTATAGTTCAAAACCCGTTAGTTCTTGATGAGGGTGGATTTAGATATGATTATAAAACCAAATCCTTAAATGTTGGATATACATCCACTGCGGATAAAGTTGCCAGGAAACAGAAGGAAATAAAAGAGAAGGTAAAAAGTGTTGTGGAGCAAGTTATTAAGCCCGGTATGTCCGTATATGAAAAAGAGTTGGCTTTGCATGACTGGTTGATTGAAAATGGAAAATATCATGATGCGGTATTGCAAGCATATTATGATGGAAAACCAACTGCAGAAATAGTTGAAACTTATCCCGATTCCTTTAATGCTTATGGAATATTGATAAACGGTCTTGGAGTGTGTCAGAGCTATGCTGAAGCTTTCAAACTGCTTTGTGATGAAGCAGGTGTTCCTTGTGTTGTTGTCACCGGCGAAATGAATACGGTTCCACATGCCTGGAATATGGTAAGAATAGGTGATAAGTGGGCTCATGTTGACGCAACCAATAACGATATTGGAATTGACCATCCGGTATTTAATGCTCCCGATAAATCATTGGCGTTGGAATATGCTTTAAATAACGAGTTTGAAATCGACAGCCAGCTTGAAAAATACATTGCCGATTCCTACGAGAATGACTACTACTATGTGAATAATTTATATGTAAGCAGCTATAAAGAGTTAAAGGAAAAGATTATTGAATCATTCGGAGACCCCGATGAAATGTATAATTTTAAAATTTTAAACTGGTCACCGACCCAAGAGGAAATTGAAAGCTGTCTTGGGGAAATATATATGATATATAAAAAACCGGCCAGTGCTTCGATGTTTGCATCGGTATTGTATGGCAAGAAGGAAGATTAGCATTTACCTGATCAAAATGCGCTATACCTTTTAATAAAAAATTAACTGGATATAATATTTTATGTGACAGCTTGAAATTAGATAAACAATTATTGCAGCTTTAGCTAAATTGTGTTATAATCCAATAAAAATGAATCAAATGCGATGAAAGAGAAAAGTAGGCAGTTGAAGCTGATATAAGAGAGAAGATATCACCGGCTGAGAGTATCTTCATCAAGCAAACTGTTGAAGTTCCCTCTTGAGCAGCATCCTGAACGTATTACCGGTTCAGCGGTAATTTATCAGTAGGAGATGCCGGTTGGCGACCGTTAAAAGCTTAAGAGAGCTTATATACTTTATGTATATAAGAATACGGGTGGTAACGCGGAATATGCTTTCGTCCCTTTTGGGTTCGAAAGCTTTTTTATTAGCTGGAAAACAGATTAATTAAATGTACTTGCTTTTAATGGCTAATTGGAGAAAAGCGCGAAATAAATACATATTATTGGAAATACCATATTTTAATACAAATAGGGATTTAAGGAGGAGTCTTAAAAATGAGAGAGCAGTTGAACAATATCAGAGTTCAGGCTGAACAAGAACTATCTGCTGCTGAGACAATACAGGAGTTGGAAAATATAAGGGTCAAGTATCTGGGAAAAAAAGGAGAGCTTACCTCAGTATTAAGAGGTATGGGAGCATTGTCCCCGGAGGAAAGGCCTATTATCGGCCAGATTGCCAATGAAGTAAGACAAGTTTTGGAAGATAAAATTGAAGAGTTAAAGAAGAAACTTCTGGATAAGGAAAGAGAACTCAAACTTGCTCAGGAAGTTATCGATGTTACTATTCCCGGGAAGAGAAAGGTTTTGGGCAAAAAACATCCTCTTACCATTGTAATGGATGAGATTAAAGAAGTTTTCATCGGAATGGGATATGAGATAGCGGAAGGTCCGGAAGTTGAAATGGATTATTATAATTTCGAAGCATTAAATATACCTAAGAATCACCCGGCAAGAGATGTCCAGGATACTTTCTATATAAATGAAAACATACTTTTAAGAACGCAGACTTCACCGGTTCAGATAAGGGTTATGGAGAACAAAAAGCCTCCTATAAAGATTATTTGTCCCGGCCGTGTTTATCGTTCCGATGCTGTGGATGCAACCCATTCACCCATATTCCATCAGGTGGAAGGACTTGTTGTGGACAAAGGTGTGACAATGGGCGACCTTGTAGGAACTCTGAAACTTTTTGCAAAGAGCCTGTTTGGAGAAAAAACCGATATTCGTCTTAGACCTCATCACTTCCCCTTTACCGAACCCAGTGCCGAGGTGGATGTATCCTGTTGGAACTGTGGCGGCAAGGGATGCAGAGTTTGTAAAAATGAAGGCTGGATTGAGATTCTTGGAGCAGGAATGGTTCACCCGAAAGTTCTTGAGGTGTGCGGAATAGACCCTGAAATTTATAGTGGATTTGCTTTTGGTCTTGGAGTGGAGAGAACTGCTATGGGAAGATTTAATATAGACGATTTGCGTCTGTTGTATGAAAATGACCTTAGATTTTTAAAGCAGTTTTAGTGTTTTGAAATAAACTTATTGCAAAAACATGCTGTAAGCAATTGATGGTTTTTAGTATTGATAATTAAAATTACCGGATTAACCTTTGGAATTTTATAAAGCAGTAAGATAATTTTGAGAAAGGAGTATTAAAATATGAAGGCACCACTAAATTGGCTTAAAGATTATGTTGATATAGATGTTTCACCCAAAGAATTTGCAGATGCCATGACTATGTCGGGTTCGAAAGTTGAAGGCATTGAAGTGCAGGGGGAGGAAATAAGTAATGTAGTAGTTGGAAAAATTATATCCATTGAAAAGCATCCTAATGCAGACAAATTACAAGTTACCCAGGTTGATATCGGCAGTGAAGTGATTCAGGTTGTTACCGGAGCTCAAAATATTAAGCTCAATGACTATGTCCCGGTGGCTTTGGCCGGAGCGACTCTTCCGGGAGGTAAAAAAATATCCAAGGGGAAGCTCAGAGGTATTGAATCCAATGGTATGATGTGTTCAATTGAAGAACTGGGTCTTACCAGGGATGACTACCCTGACGCACCGGAGGACGGTATATATATACTTGAACCGGGAACTGAACTGGGCAAGGACATTAAAGAGGTTTTGGGAATTAATGAAACTACCTTCGAGTTTGAAATAACTTCCAACAGGCCCGACTGCCTGAGCATAATAGGTCTTGCAAGGGAGGCTGCGGTAACCTTAAAGAAAGAATTTAAGAAACCTCAGATTAAAGTTTTGGAAGAGGGCGATGAGACTAAAAATTATATTTCGGTGGAAATAAAAGATCCTGACCTATGTCCCAGATATGCAGCCAGAGTTGTTAAAGATGTTAAAATAGGTCCTTCACCCAAATGGATGAGGGACAGGTTAAGAGCTGCAGGGGTTAGGCCTATAAACAATATTGTAGATATAACCAACTATGTTATGCTTGAGTACGGACAGCCAATGCATGCTTTTGATCTTAAGGACATACAAGGAAACAAGATAATTGTCAGAAGGGCATTGGAAGGTGAAACCATTAAAACTCTCGATGACCAGGACAGAAATCTTGATCCGTCCATGCTTGTTATAGCTGATGAAAACAGGGCTGTAGCTGTGGCAGGAGTTATGGGAGGGGCAAATTCCGAAATTACTGAAAATGCGAAAACCATTTTATTTGAATCGGCTAACTTTAACGGTGCGTCGGTAAGGCTCACTTCCAAGAAACTCGGTCTTAGAACTGAGGCGTCAAGCCGCTTTGAAAAAGGTCTTGATGTGGAAAATGTTATTCCGGCTCTTGAAAGAGCTGTACAACTTGTGGAAGAGCTGGGTGCGGGAACTGTTTGTAAAGGTATTGTTGACTGCTATGTGAAGAAGCCTGAGCAGGTGACATTAACCTTAAGACCGGATAAAATAAATGCGTTATTGGGTACGGATATATCCGGGGAAGAAATGGTAAATATTTTAAAAGCTCTTGAATTTGAAATCGATGAAAGTACCAACACAGTGAAAGTACCGAGCTTCAGACCCGATGTTGAAAGGGAGGCCGATTTGGCTGAGGAGATAGCCAGATTTTATGACTACAATAATATTAAGCCAACTCTTTTGTCCGGTAAGGAAGCTACCCTTGGCAGAAAAACTTATAAACAGAAAATTGAGGACTTGATAAAAGATACAATGGTTGCTTGCGGGCTATACGAAACCTTTACTTACTCTTTCACAAGCCCCAAGGATTTTGATAAGCTCAATATACCGCAGGACAGTGATTTGAGAAAGGCTGTGGTTATATCCAATCCTTTAGGAGAAGATTACAGCATAATGAGAACAACTACTGTTGCCGATATGCTGAGAGTTATTAGTACCAACTACAACAGGAGAATAGAGGAAGCACGGTTTTTTGAAATGTCCTTTGTATATTTGCCTGAAAGCTTGCCGATAAAAGAGCTTCCCAAGGAGAAACCGGTACTTACTATAGGCATGTACGGAAAAACCGACTTTTATGAGTTGAAGGGAATTGTTGAAGAATTGCTTTCAAGACTTGGCATAAAAGAATATGAGTTTGAACCGGTTAAGGACAATCCTACATTCCATCCGGGAAGAACAGCCAGTCTTAAAGTTAATGGAGAGTATGTCGGCATAATAGGTGAAATACACCCTGTTGTATCGGAGAATTTCGAATGTCCGGAAAGAACTTATGTAGCAGAAATGGAAATTGAAAAATTTGTAAAGAACTCATCTTTGGAATCTCAGTACAAGCCATTGCCTAAGTTCCCGGCAGTTTCAAGGGATATTGCAATGCTTGTTAAAGATGAAATAATGGTAAAGCAAATTGAAGACATTATTAAGCAGAGAGCAGGCAAAATACTTGAAGATGTAAAATTATTCGATGTCTATAAAGGAAAACAGGTTCCTGAAGGTATGAAAAGTGTTGCCTATTCCATAACTTTCAGGGCATCGGACAGAACTCTTACCGACGAAGAGGTGGGTAAGGCAATGACAAAAATACTGGATGGCTTGAAAAGCAATCTTGGAGCACAACTTAGAGAATAATTGACAAAAGCTGAGCATTGGCAGGAAAACAGGCACTGATGCTCAGCTTTTTGCAATTGACATATCAAAAAATTCGCTTTTAAGAGGGGGGATTGAAATATTAAACTAATTGATTTTTAGCCATCTCAATCATGCGCTTTACCATTTGGCCGCCTATCGGGCCGCCTTCTGAACCATTTACCCTGGCAGGTACATCGCCCTTGTAATGGTCATTGTTTTCCTTAACAAATTGCAAGCGACCGATTTCCTGTGCGCATTCCATTTTAAATTTTGTCAAAGCTTCTCTGCTTTCGGGTACTAATGGTGTTTTCGGTCTTGACATATTATTCACCTGCCTTTTCGTGTGTTGAATATACATTAAAAAGTTTACATAAGCTACAATGTATACAATAAATGTACATGATGAACGTGATTAGCAAAATCTGTTGTGAAAATTTATTTTCACGGTTCATACAGTTTACAGAATATATTTTTTGCATAAATTAAAATATGTTACATAGAAATTTAAGGATTATTATATGGTATATATTCTTATAACTTGATATTTTTGCAGAAAAATATCGTATAATGCGGCTTGTATTTTTGTGAAATTAATAAGGATAATCGGCCAGAATTTAGCAGATACTTAAATGGAAGGTTTAATTATTATCGGAATAAAACGGATTGAGGCTGGAAAAATTAGAATATTCTATTGCTTTGAAATAAATCATTTGTTAATATATAAACATTATGTGACAATTGTTAAAAACAGCTAAATATATATTTTTTATAAATAGGAGGTTTGCGTATGGAAAGAATCAGATTTGATTATTCAAAAGCCAGTGAGTTTATACAGGAAAGCGAAATACGCTGTCTTGATAGCTTTATAAAATCGGCTCACGATATGCTCCACAATAAAACAGGGGCAGGTAATGATTTTTTAGGATGGGTTGAACACCCGTTAAACTATGATAAAGAGGAGTTTGCAAGGATAAAAAAAGCTGCCGAAAAAATAAAGTCCGACTCCGATGCTTTGATAGTTATAGGTATCGGCGGTTCTTACCTTGGAGCGAAAGCTGCCATTGACATGCTTTCCCACTCCTTCCACAATCTTTTGCCCAAGTCAAAGAGAAACGCACCTGAAATTTATTTTGTAGGAAACAACATCAGTTCTACATATATCGCAGACCTGTTGGAAGTTATTGAAGGAAAGGAAATTTCGGTTAACGTAATATCCAAATCCGGTACTACAACCGAGCCGGCCATAGCTTTCAGAATTTTCAAGGAATACATGGAAAACAAGTACGGAAAAGAAGGAGCAAGAGAGAGAATATATGCAACAACAGATAAGGAAAAGGGTGCGTTGAAAAAACTTGCAACGGAAGAAGGCTATGAAACTTTTGTTGTACCCGATGACATTGGAGGCAGATTCTCGGTATTGACAGCTGTCGGTTTACTTCCAATTGCTGTGTCCGGTGCCGATATTGACAGCATGATGAAGGGGGCATATGATGCTTATAACTTGTACAACAATAAAAATCTGGATGAGAACGATTGTTACAAATATGCTGCTGTAAGAAACGCTTTATACAGAAAAGGAAAGACTATTGAGATTATGGTAAATTATGAACCTTCCCTTCACTACTTTACCGAATGGTGGAAACAATTGTACGGCGAAAGTGAAGGAAAGGACCAAAAAGGTATTTTCCCTGCAGGCGTTGATTTCACAACAGATTTACATTCCATGGGTCAGTACATTCAAGATGGTTTAAGAAACATTTTCGAAACTGTAATCAAGGTTGAAAAGCCAAGAAAGAACATTATAATCAAGGAAGACAAGGACAATCTTGACGGTTTGAACTTTATAGCCGGAAAAGATGTGGATTTTGTAAATAAAAAGGCCATGGAAGGAACTCTGCTTGCCCATAATGACGGAGGAGTTCCAAATCTTGTGGTTTCCGTACCGGAATTGAATGAGTATTATTTCGGAAGCATGGTTTACTTCTTTGAAAAAGCTTGCGGAATAAGCGGTTATTTACTTGGAGTCAATCCTTTCGACCAGCCCGGTGTTGAAGCATATAAGAAAAATATGTTTGCACTGCTGGGTAAACCCGGATTTGAGGACCAAAAGAAGAAGCTCGAAGAGCGTCTTTCCAAGTAATATAAAGAGGGGCAGAACTTTAAGAGTTCTGCCTCTTTTAATAAATTAAAAAAGATAAAGGAATTTATGGAAAATAAATAACTGTTATTTCCGGAGGAGATAAAAACCTTAATGGGAATAATACATTACCGATGCCGCTGTTTATATATATTATCAGGTTGTTTAATTTATTAAGTCCTTTTTTTATTCCCAGTTTACACACTCTTTCATGCCTCAAAAGTTTAAACTCAATATCGAAGGGCATCCAGATTTGTCCCCCGTGAAAATGACCGCATAATAAAAAGTCTACTGCATCATCCGGAATTTCAAGGGCTATGTCGGGATTATGAGAGAAGGCAATATTTGCCGTTACATTGCTTTTACATTTTGCCAAAGCTTTTTTTACATCATGGCGTTTAGACCTAAAGTCCTCTATACCTATAATATTGTAAGTTCGGTCACCTTTTTTATATAATACCGAATCGTTAAGAAGAACTTTTATTCCTTTTTTTTCGAGATCTGCCGTAAGTTTTTTAAGTCCTGCTTCGTTCTTGCGAAATGTTTTATAGTCATGATTGCCGTAACACAGGAATATTTCATAGTCACCTTTTATTTCTTCGAGGAAGTTAAAAAAGGCAGGTATATGCCTGGTGCTGTCTATGTAATCTCCTGTTAAAATGACCAAATCGGGGTTCTCTTTTTTTAGAACTTTTTTGATTTTTTTTATATCAACCCTAAGCAAACTTATGTGAACATCGGATAACTGAACAACTTTCAGGTGGTTGATATTTTCAGTAAAAAACACTTCTTTTACTTTAACGCTAGAAGCTTCAAAACGCATATAAGCAAGGGCTATAAAAATAGATACAAAAGCGATAAATAATAAAATCATCCTCTTACTCCAGACAATAATTTTTCTTATTAATTAATATATCAGTAAAAGCATTTTAGTACAACTGAATAATTTTGATAAAATATTTTATGTTTAGAGACTTAAGATTGTTTATTGAAAACTGTCAATAAAGTATCTATTTTAATAAAAAAAGAAGGATTTTGCCAATGAAGATAGAATTATTATATAAATGGCAATAAATGTCGAAATAAAATAGGGTAATTATTCAGTATTTTTTAGTATATCTTTTCTAAAAATTGAGACTGATATTTTTTCATACCTTGAATTTGCGGATAATCAAATTAAATTCTATAGAACTCATAATTCCGACTTGATTTGAAACTGCTCATCGGATTCTTTACAGCAAAAAATACTGAATTTCGTAGGAGGTATTTATATGAAAAATATCCGACAGTTTACTCCATTATCATTAGCATATATCATTGTGTTTATAATTATAATCCTGACTTCGACATATATATATATTATGTCGGGAAGAATAATACAGTCGGCAATAATTGTCATTATATGCAGTGTCTTGATTACAATTACTATAAAAGTTGGAACCGACAAAACTTTTAAAAGAATTTTGGATTCTTTGAATAAGGATATTGAGAAAGTAAGCCGGGGAGATTTTTCATCCATGATGAATACTGAAAATGCAGGAGTTGTAACAGAAATATCCATTTGCATAAATTCTATAATCAGCGAAATGCGTTCAATATTAAATAATTTCTTTTCAATATCAAACCTTATTGTAGAGTCTACAGCAAAAGTTCATACTGCATCGGAATTAGCCTCAACTGCAATGGGTGAAATAAAGCAAACGGTGGAACAAATAGAAAAAGGAGTGGGAATGCAGGCAAACGATGCGCAGCAGGGAGTGTTGGCAATAGAAAAATTATCGGAGCAAATCAGCCTGGTTTATAACAGCTATAACAGTATTACCGATGATACAAAAAAAATAAAGGATTTGAATAATATCGGACTTCAGTCGGTTAAAGTTTTGAGAGCCAAATCAAAAGAAAATTATGATACTGCCGAGAAAATTTTTTCTGTAATAGAAAAACTGACTAACAGCACGAAAGATATCGGAAGCCTTGTCGAGTCTATTGAAAGTATAGCAGAACAGACAAACCTTCTGGCTTTGAATGCAGCTATAGAAGCGGCAAGAGCCGGTGAGGCAGGTAAAGGATTCGCTGTTGTTGCAGAAGAAGTAAGAAAGCTTGCAGACCAAAGCAGAAAGTCGACCGAGGAAATAAATATGCTGATGAAAAGTATTCAAGAAGAGTCTCTCATGGCTATTGAGGCAATGGAGATTATGAAGAAGGTATCGGCAGATCAGAATGCAGCAGTAAACAAGACAGACAGTTCTTTTAGTGACATTGCCAATGCTATAAATTCAATAATATTGAAAATTAACGATGTTAATAAATCAATAACAAAGATGCAAAATGACAAGACAGAAGTTATAAATTTAATTGAAAGCATATCGGCAATATCGGGAGAAACAGTAGCTTTCAGCAAAGAACTTGCAGTTTCTTCGGAACATCAGCTTGAGCATATAAATGATATGAATGAATCAGCTGTAAAGCTTAGTGATTTGGTTAAGGAACTTGACAGCAAACTGCGCAAATATAAAGTATAAAAATCTTATAAATAAAATACTTTATTTAACTGTTGACAAAAGAGTTTCCCACAAGTATAATATTGTTTGTCGTCAAGTTACCGTATATGCGGATGTGGCGGAATTGGCAGACGCGCTAGACTTAGGATCTAGTGTCGACGACGTGGGGGTTCAAGTCCCTTCATCCGCACCAATTGGAAAAGAAGGATTGCAAAGGTAAAACTTTGTAATCCTTCTTTATTTTGCCCGCAGATCTGGATGGTTAAAGTCCGATACGTTTAGAATAATAAAGAGTTAAACAATAATTGTGTTGTATATTTACCTGAGTTTGTTGCATTATTTAAGTAAATTTTGGTATTATTTATGATAAAGAAATGTAATTATAGTTACTACAAATTTTTTATTTAAGAAAAATTATTTATAGACATATGTGTGGTTAGTATTGGTACAATACAATATTTTTATAAAGCGATTTTTAATTGATAAATTTTTGTGAGGTAAAACATGGGAATGCTAATTGATGCATTTAATGCCACTTGGTACTTATGGGTATTAGTTATTTTAGTAAGTATAATCAAAATTTTTCTTCCCCAAATTAAAAGGATTTTTCGGTGAAAATTCGGTGAAAAGTCAGTTGCGTTTTTCTTTTCAAAGTTAAATCCTGAGAAATATAAAGTCATTAACAATATTATACTTCAAAATGGAAACCGTACAACTCAGATTGATCATGTAGTGGTTTCCAATTATGGAATATTTGTAATTGAGACCAAGAATTATAAAGGCTGGATTATAGGTAATGAGTTTGATGATTATTGGACACAGGTAATTTTCAAAAGAAAAGAAAAACTTTATAATCCCATAAAGCAAAATTATGGTCATATTCAGGCATTGAAAAATATTCTCAGTGAGTATGGCAATGTCAATTATATTTCTATTGTAGCTTTTACGACAAAAGCTGATTTGAAAATTAAATCGAAGACTGAAGTGGTATATACTGTTAATATACTGAAGACAATACGCAAATACAAAGATGAAACAATCTCCGATTCTGTTAAGGAAGAAATATATAAAAAGTTGATTTCGCAGAATATTGATAGCAAAGAGAATAGAAAAGCACATATTGATGCGAGACACAAAAACTTGGAAGAGCGAAACAGTAAAGTTTCTGACAACATATGTCCAAAGTGCGGAGGAATGCTGGTGTTGAAAAACGGAAAGTACGGGAAATTCAAAGGATGTAGTAATTATCCTAAATGCAGGTTTCTATCAAATAGAAAATTTGATAGAAAAATTGAAATTTATGGAGGGAGAATATGTCGAAAGCAAATATTACACCTCAGCAGAGGAAACTGGATATTGATATATGGATAATTGGACTGACTACTTTTGCTGTGTTTGCATTGTATTCAGTATTTTCACAGCAATTCATGTCTTTCGTTAAGAATGACAACGTACCGATACTTTTAAGATTGACGGTAATTGCAGCACTGCAATTTGGCGTTGCCGGTCTTGGAATTACTGCGGTATGTTTGATTCGCAGAGAAAGTTTTTTCAATTTCGGTCTAAAAAAAGATAATTTTTTAAAATCCGTTTTGGGAACAATAGGGTGTTATGCACCGCTTATTGTTTATGTTCTTGCTTCAGGACAGTTTGACGGGTACAGGCCGTTTTCGTCGGTTATACTTACAGATAAACTAATGGAAAGCGGAATCATTTTGAAAATAGTTGGAATGCTGATTGTAATAACAGTATGGGGTTTTTTCGAGGGATTTAATTATGTGGTTGTAAGCGAGAAGATAAGTCAAAGATATCCTTCAAAGCATAAACTGCTTGATTGGGGTGCTGTTGTATGTGCAGTGGTTTGCATTCTGGTTCATCCAATCAACATATCTTTATTGGGCATAGTAGAGATACTTGTTACGTTATTTGCTATATATGGTATGTTAATGGTTAAAAAGGTTACAGGAAATGCCTGGGGATGTATTTTTGCTTTTTTATTTATTTGGAATGCAATATAAGGCTTGATATAGGGCTTTAGATTATATCCGATTATCAAAACTTATTAATAAAATTTCCTAAAAGACTTGACAAAGAAAAGAAAAGATTTATAAAATATTATTAGCACTCACTACCATTGAGTGCTAATAAAGTATTAATATTCTGATAACTATAATGATATATTTATATCGAGTATATGTTATTAAAATTTTTCTCTAAATTTTGGTGAGGTCTTGGAAAGCTTTTTTATTTGAGGAATGCTCAAAAAAATATTGAGGGTGTTGGACAAAGGAGTGGTTGTTATGGCAGAAAAATTTGTAACAAAGCTCACTGGTTCCGACAAACATTCCTACAGGGAGCTTTTTCACAGGAATCCCAACAATCCGATTCTTTCATCAAAAAATTGGCCCTATGCGGCAAATACCGTATTCAATCCTGCAGCAACCATGTACAAGGGCAAGGTATTGCTTTTGGCAAGGGTTGAGGATAGAAGAGGTTTTTCACATCTTACGAAAGCTGTCAGTGAGGATGGCATAAGTAATTGGATAATAGATGAAAAGCCTACTCTTGAGGCTGATCCTGAAAACTTTCCTGAAGAAAAATGGGGAATTGAAGACCCGAGAATTACCTGGGTGGAAGAGCTGGGTAAATATGCGGTGGTATATACTGCCTATTCAAAAGGCGGACCGCTGGTTTCAATGGCATTGACGGAAGACTTTGAAAAATTTGAAAAACTCGGATCAATAATGCCGCCGGAGGACAAAGATGCTGCATTATTCCCAAGAAAGATTAACGGTAAATGGCTGCTTATACATCGACCCATTACGGCGCATCATGGTCCGAGGGCACATATATGGATATCAAGATCCGATGACCTCAAGTATTGGGGAGAACACCAGATACTGATCGATGCCCGCCAGGGCGGTTGGTGGGATGCCAATAAAGTGGGATTGTGTACTCCACCTCTTGAAACTCCTGAAGGTTGGCTAATATTATATCACGGTGTAAGGCAGACAGCTGCCGGTTCAATATACAGGCTGGGACTCGCTCTTCTGGACCTTGAATGTCCGTGGAGAGTAACTCGCAGGAGCGATGAATGGGTATTTGGTCCCCGTGAGGTTTATGAAAGGGAAGGGGACGTGGACGATGTGGTATTCCCCTGTGGTTGGGTTCATGATGAAAAAACAGGAGAAATCAAGATGTATTATGGCGCTGCGGATACTTGTATTGCAATGGCAACTACAAATATCAAGGACTTGCTGGAATACATCAAAAAGTGTCCGGAACCGGTAATGGACGAAGATATCTAAAAAGCTATATTTTTAGCAGTTGAAATAAATATACTACAATCAAAATAAGCTTGGAGGTGTACATATGAAGGCATTGTTTTTAGCAGGTGGTTTTGGAACACGATTAAAACCGATTACAAACGACTTGCCTAAGCCAATGGTGCCGATTATGGGCAAGCCTCTACTTGAACGAAATATTGAAAATCTGAAAAGGCACGGTATTGATGAAATTGTGTTGAGTACATGCTATAAACCCTATAAAATTGAAAATCATTTTAAAGACGGTAAAAAATTCGGCGTAAAAATAAATTATATTTCTGAAGATATGCCGTTGGGTACGGCAGGCGCAATTAAGAATGCGGAAAGCTTTTTTGACGACACCTTCCTGGTGTTTAATGCAGATATATTGAGTGATATTGATATTTCCGACATGATACGTTTCCATAAAGAAAAACAGGCACTGGCGACAATTGCAGTAACTGAGGTTGACAATCCTTCAGCCTATGGGGTAATTGAACATGATGAAAACGGATTTATTACCGCATTTAAGGAAAAGCCCAAACCACATGAAAGCAATTCCAATTTGATTAATGCAGGAGTTTATATTTTTGAACCGCAGCTGTTGGACTATATACCCACAGGTAGGGCAGTTTCCATAGAAAGAGAAACCTATCCTCTGCTGCTTCAAGAGGGATTTAAAATAGCAGTTTATAACAAATGCTCTTACTGGCTTGACTTAGGTACACCTGAAAAATATCTCAAGGTTCACAAAGATATTCTGGAAGGAAATATACAGGTTGGAGATCATGACTTTACTGAAAATGAGCAGTGCATCAGTAAGTCGGCAAAGATAAGCAAAAACGTGAAAATAGTCGGGCCGGTGTATATAGGTGAAAATGTAGAAATCAGCTCATTTGCCGTTATAGGTCCGGGCACTGTACTATGTGACAATTCATCTATTGGCATAGGCGCAAAAGTGATAGGCAGCGTAGTTTGGGATAATGTCCATGTCGGAGACGGTGCTTCGGTAGTAAATTCGGTGGTTATGTCCAATTGCCGGATCGATAAAAACAGCAAGAAATATAATAGCGTTTTAACAGGAGATTTGAGCCATACGATTGCGGTATAGGCTTAACAAAGGAGGTTATAAAATGGTTTCAAACAGACAACGTAATGTTGCGTTTTTAAGTACTTACCCTCCAAGGGAATGCGGTCTTGCAACCTTTACCCAGGACCTTGTCAGGGAACTTGATAATGAAACAATTCTGAATAAACCAAAGGTTATAGCTGTCAGCAATGACAAGTACACTTATGGAGACAGGGTTATAATGGAGCTTTTGCAGCACGACATGGAAAGTTATATTGACACTGCAAAGGCCATTAACGATTCCGATATTGAACTTCTCGTTATAGAGCATGAATACGGCATATTCGGAGGAGAGTGGGGCGAGTATATACTTGATCTTGTAGAAAACTTGCAAATACCGTTTATCACTACATTGCACACTGTACTTCCGAATCCTTTGGATAAGCAAAAGGAAATATTGAAAGTGCTGGGAGAAAAAAGTGCGAAGGTTGTTACCATGGCCAAGAACACAAAACCTATTCTTGAAACGGTTTATAATATAGATCCGTCAAAGATAGAGGTTATACACCATGGGGTACCCTACAGGATTTTAGAGCCAAGGGAGAAGTTAAAGGAGAAACACGGATTTTCAGGAAAAACTGTTGTCAGCACTTTTGGACTTTTAAGTCCCGGAAAAGGTTTGGAATACGGAATAGAAGCCATTGCACAAGTGGCAAAAGAATATAAGAATATTGTTTATTTGATTCTTGGGCAAACTCATCCCTGTGTCAAAAAAGAGTCGGGAGAAGAATACAGGGAAAAGCTTGTGGAAATGGTAGAAAATTTGGGGATAAAGGAACATGTTAAGTTTGTGAACAAATATCTTACAAAGGATGAAATAATACATTATCTCCAGCTGTCGGATATTTACATGACACCTTACCTTGGAAAAGATCAGGCAGTCAGCGGTACTTTGGCTTATGCCGTAGGATATGGGAGGGTTATTGTATCAACACCGTACAGTTATGCGAAAGAAATGCTTGCTGAAGGAAGAGGTCTTTTGGCAGAATTTAATGATGCCTCTTCACTGGCAAAACAGATTAAGTATGTAATAGAAAATCCCGATGCAAAAGAAGAAATGGAAAGAAAGACCTTGAGTGTCGGCAGAACAATGATGTGGGGGAATGTTGCTAACCATTATACAAAGCTCTTTATAGATACACTGGAAGAACAGAAACTTGCGGGCAGCCAGGTGGTATAATGGTAAGCTCACGCTTAAAGAGGGCTTTGAAGGATGACCACATCTTCCGGATGACTGACGACACCGGAATGCTGCAGCATTCAAAGTTTTCTATTCCAGACCCCAGATTCGGGTATACTACTGATGACAATGCCAGGGCCCTAATTATGGCACTGATGCTGTATGAAAGATACAAAGATAAAAAATATCTTGACCTTGTTTATCGTTATACTTCCTTTCTGCTAAATGCACAGAATGAAAAGGGTAAGTTTAGGAATTTCATGAGCTTTGACAGGAAATGGCTTGAGGACGAGGGCTCAGAGGACTGTTTCGGCAGATGTATTTGGGCACTGTGCTTTGCCGTTTCCAATGAGTATACGCCTTTGGGAATAAAACACTGTTGTGCATATATGCTGGAAAAGGCAATGCCTCATATATCAAATCTCTATGCAGTAAGAGCAAAGGCATATTCAATAATTGGCCTTGCACATCTTGATGGAGAAGAGCCAAAAAGTCTCATTTATGAAACTGCCCGGTCTCTTTGCCGGGAATATGAAGAAAACAAGGATAGGGACTGGAAATGGTTTGAGGATATTGTGGCCTACTGCAATAACGTTCTTCCATGGTCCCTTATATCGGCTTACAGGATTACTAAAGAAAGAAAATTCCTTGATGTAGCCGAGGAAAGCTTGGAGTTCCTTGAGAGAGTGACTTTTAAGAATGGATACTTCAAACCGGTGGGATGTAAAGGATGGTTTTTAAAGGGAGAATCCCCGGCGGAATATGACGAACAGACAGTGGAAGCTTGTGAAGCGGTTTTGACTTACTGTGAAGCCTATGAGGCGACAGGGGATAAGAGATACCTGCAAAAGGCAAAGAGAAGCCATGCATGGTATGAAGGTGCCAATTCAAAGGGAATCAGGCTGATTGATAGTGAAACTGGAGGATGTTACGATGGTCTGACCCATGATGGAGTAAACTTGAACATGGGAGCAGAAAGCCTTGTTTCATATATAATATCGTATTTAAAAATATCGGATATTGATATATGAAAAAGGAGTGATGCAGCATAAGCAGAACAGAAAAAGTAAACAATAAAGCTGTTATAAATATATTAAAGCCGGAAATGAGCCGGTAAAATGGAAAAAGACTAAAGAACATTTGACGAAAATTTTAAAAACAGAGTAATGTAATAAAAGCTGTCAAACACGACAGGGGCAAACCTTGGCATGGGACAGCATTTAAAAGTCCAAGCCGCCAATTATGGAAAAGCCATTCCTTGAAAGGCTGCTGATGGGCTTAAAGCATGAATAAGTCAATGATGTGGTGAAAGCCACATGTCAAAAAATCCTATCATATTATAAACATTTCGAAAGGCGGCAGATTTGGACTGAATGTCAGTTTCATTGCACAAGTTTGCCGTTGGAAAGTGAAGAATAAAAAAGAAAGCTTTTATAAATATTTCTAAATTCTTATCTTATTTTAAATTCTTATTTCTTATCAAAACAGATTAAGTTAATTATTTATCTTTTAGGAAAGTGAAATTCAATTTTACCGGTGAAGGCTTACGGTTTAGGATGCCTCCGGCTGTCAAAAAGAATTGCCTTTCTTCAAGCACTGTTTTTAGCAAGATACCTTTATAGTACCGGTTATTGTCAATTAGCTTAAGTTTGCTTAATTAGACCGCCGTACCATAAAGGGTACTTTCAGTAAACTTATTAATGTAAAATAATACCTGAAAAAGTAAACGCTATTGTCACCTTCTATACTGGAGCAATCGAAAGATATGCACTAAAAATGCACTATTTATGGGACATGATTTGAAAGATATTGCTTGTAAACATTTGTGAAGTCAATTGATTATCAAACAGTAAAAGAGGTGATTATATGCTGTATCCGTATAAAATGATGCCTATATATAAGGACTACATTTGGGGAGGACATAATTTAAGGAAACTTGGAAAACCTGCACCGGAGGGAAAGGTGGCAGAAAGCTGGGAACTGTCGGCTATATCGGGAAGTGAAAGTATTATAGCCAATGGCCCGTTACAGGGAAAAACTTTGACAGAAGCAATAAAAAAATATGGCAAGTCAGTGCTTGGAGAAAAAATTGCATCGGATAAGACTAATTCAGCACTGCCGGTGCTTTTGAAATTCATCGACGCTAGTGACAGGATTTCCATACAGGTTCACCCCGATGATGATTATGCTTTAAAACATGAGCATGGAAAATTGGGGAAAACCGAAATGTGGTATATTATCGATGCAGAACCTGACGCAACAGTTATCCACGGTTTTATTGAAAACCATGACAAGGAAAAGATTCGTCAGGCCATTTTGGATGAGAAACATGACGGTTTGTATAGAGAGTTTAAAGTAAAAAAAGGTGATGTGGTTTTCATTCCGGCAGGTACAGTGCATGCATTAAACGGAGGAGTAGTCATAGCTGAAATCCAGCAGCATTCGGATCTTACCTACAGGCTGTTTGACTATAACAGGACTGATGCTGCAGGAAACAAAAGGCCTCTTCATATAAATAAAGCTTTGGATGTACTTAATTATAACAGCCGTAAAGCTTTATTCCATGGAATTTCCTTACCTTACGAGAAAGCAGGCATAAAGTATTTGGCTATCAGTGATTATTTCTGTGTCAAACTCATTGAGAGCAAAGGTGCGCCTGTTGAGATGACTACTACTGAAGAATCCTTTACAGCTTTCATGTTTATACAGGGTGAGGCGGAGATTATATCAAACGGTGAAAAAGTGCATGCCGGAGCCCTTGAAACTGTTCTTATACCTGCTTTTATGGGAAGTTATACACTTGACGGGGACTTTTCCGCTCTCCAGATTTTCATACCAAATTCGGTATATGAGGAATATAACTATTTAACGGAAATGGGCTTTTCGCACAATGACATAATAAACGGTGTAGCAGGAGCCGAGAACCTTTATGCTTCACTTAAGACAATAGCTTGAAGGTTCCTTTAAACATAAAAACATTTATGAAAAATGGAGGGATTTACTTATGACTTTATTACTGAATGCAACCGAAAGAAAAGAAAAGGCAAAAAAGGTAAGACGCCAAGGTTATGTACCCGGTAGTATGTATGGCCCGGGATTGGAAAGAAATATTGAAATTCAGATTAAAGAGAATGAAATAAACAAATTTCTAAAGAGCCATTCTATCGGGGCAAAGACAAAAATAAAGGTCAACGAAATGGAACAGTTGTGCGTTGTTAAGGATATTCAGTATGATGCTGTAAGTAATAAACCTATCCATATTGAGTTTTATGCTTCTTCTGAGGACCGTTTGGTAAAGTCGAAGGTGCCTATTAAGTTTAAAGGCAATGAAAGTCTTTCCAACAGAAATCTTGTGTTGAATATATTAAAAGATGAGGTTGAACTTCAGGGAAAATTGAAAGACTTGCCGGAATTTATCGAGGTGGATGTTTCCTCGTTGGATGACGGAAGCATAATTACAATGCGTGATATTGCCCTGCCTGAAGGCGTCAGACTGTTGTCCAGAGAAGATGAGACAGCGGCCAGTGTAACAGTGGCTTCAACATTAGCTTCTTAGAAAGCTTTATAAAGATAGCAAAAGAGGGAAATGAGTTCGAATTAATCCGAGCTCATTTCTTTTTTATTTGATTTTTGAATATTTAAAAATTTACATAATCAATGAGTTATAATATGTATTTACTTAATTAGTAGTTTTATACTGCTTTATATGATAAAATAACTATCGGAAATATCGTAATCAGAGTTTATTTTGCAGTATATTTTTGTTTCCTGGATAATAAAGAAGATTCATCTGCAATGGTAGTATTCAGCCAATATCAGGATTTTATCTATAATTAATATTTAAATATGAAATTAATAATAATTATTATAGAAATTAAAGAAAGGCGTTGTAAATTAATACGACTTACAAGGAGTTGGAAAAATGAAAAATGTAGTGATAACGGGAAGTACTCGTGGACTAGGCTTAGAGATGGCTAAAGAGTTCTTGAAGGCAGGATGTAATGTAACTATTTCCGGTTCAAAACCTGAATCCTTTAATAAAGCGAAAGATGAGCTAAAGGATTTTGAAGACCGCTTTATTTATGTAACATGTAACGTAAGAAATATGGATGAAATAAAAAATCTATGGCAAAAGTCGGTTGAAAAGTGGGGAAAAGTCGATATATGGATAAATAACGCAGGACAGAATTGTCCCTATGAGTTTTTTTACGATACACCGGATGAGTATGTTGATATTGTTGTCGACACAAATATAAAGGGTGTTATTTACGGTTCTAAGGTTGCTGCTGAGAATATGCTTAAACAGGGGTATGGACAAATTTGGAATATGGAAGGTTTAGGCTCGGATGGCAGAATTGTTGAGAAAACTCTTTTATACGCATCTTCAAAAGCAGCTATTACTTATTTTACTAAAGGACTGGCAAAAGAGTTAAAGAACTCTCCTGTAAAGGTTGGCAGGTTGTCACCCGGTATGATGCTTACAGATCTAATGGTAAAAACATCTACTGGGGAACCTTCATCAGTTAATCAGGATGCTCAATTTAAGAAAATTTTCAACATTCTTGGGGAAAGGCCTGAAACAGTTGCAAAGTTCCTTGTTCCAAGAATACTTAGTAATACAAAACAAGATGCTCATATAGTGTGGCTTACGAATTTTAAGGCAATGAAGAAATTTATGTTGGCACCTTTTAAAAAGGGTGAAGATTTAATAAAATGAGATTATAAATGATAGAAGTTTTTGATATGGAAATTTGTTAGGCTCTTCATTTTCTAAGTATTGAAGGGCTTTTTGCTTTATATAAAGTAGAATATTAATATGTTATGTGAATATTTGTTTTATTTTTGGAATTATTGTGTAATAACCCTTTGGATGGTATAATTATTATCAAAAATTTACATAATTTCATTTTTATATTATTTTATATTTAAATAAACCTGCTTTTTTATTATATTTTATTATCTGGGATAAAAAGTTAGATTTTCAATTATTATTGAATTAAGTGGGAATCTTGATTGAAAAGATATGTGAAAAATTGTAAACCGCTAAACTATATAAGCAAAATGGATATAATAGTGGAAAAACATAATCAAAAAATCTGTATTTTCTTGCCTGTGACGTTTTATTCAACATTAAGCATTTGTAAAATGGCTTGTTTTAATCTATATAGCCTTGATTTCAAAAGAACTGTAAAAAATTTATTGAAAAATATAAGACATTTTATAAAAAAATATATAACTGATATTGATTTTGAGATAGAATTTTTAGATAAATACACTAAAGTAATCAGCAATTATGAAGGTTTTATTATTGAAGGATGGATGGGAGATTTCGTCTTATAGGAAGTGAAAAAATTATTAGACTTATAATATAAGAATTCTCAATATTTGAGATGATTTGAGTTAATATAATGGTGGTGCAGCATTAAAAGAACGCAATAGAAAATTATTATAATTAGACGATATGAATTATTGCTTTATTGGGGGGACTATTATGAGTCAAATTGGAAATGCGATAAAGATGTATATTTTGTTGCAGGCCAGAGGAAAAATGAAGCTTAGCGAAATTGCAACAGCGCTAGAAGTTGATGAAAGACAGGTGAGAAGATATCGTGATCACTTAGAACAGGCAGGAATATATATTGACTCCGATAGGGGAAGATTTGGCGGATATAAGCTGCAGAACGATAATTTATTGCTAGGTCTTAACGTATTGGAGCAAGAGCTTTATTCACTTCAACTTGTCGAAAGATATCTTGCTGATATAAATCATATTGCAGCAAAAGATATTAGTATTCTTTTAGCTAAAATAAGTGTATTATGTGAAAAAGAAAAAGATCAAATTGATTTTAGCAATTACATGTCAAAAGAAACTATTTCAAATATAAACCTAAATGTGGAGAAAAAGAAGTTTTTGGATATACATGCTGCAGTACTTTCAAGAAATAAAATTAAAATAGATTACAATTCATTAAATTCCGGAAAATATACCAGAATAGTTCGACCTTATCACACATTGCAGTATAAGCAGGATTTGTATTTAATTGGTTTTTGTGAACTGAAGAAAGAAATTCGTGATTTTAAAATTTCGAGAATAGAAAACTATGAAGTATTAGATGAGAAATTTTCTAAAGATGAAAGCTTTGATCCGGAAAAGTTCATGGAAAACTGTTTTGGTATCTACAAGGATAACGAGTATGATGTTAAGCTTAAAATATTGCACCCTATGTCACAGATTATTAAGGAAAAAATATGGGTAAAAAACCAGGTCATAACTGAAAGTGACAATAGATCTATAATCTTTAAGGCAAGAATGAGGGGTCTTACAGAAATAAAAACCTGGATATTAGGTATGGGATCTAATGTAATAGTGTTGGAGCCGCAAGAAATTATTGAAGAAATAAAGAATGAAATAAATAAAATGAAAAATTTATATATGTCATGATGAATTCTGATTTAGATATACAAAACATAAGTTATGATTTAACTATGCAGAGTGTAAATGATTTTGTTATGGTTGTTCGGCTAAAAATGCAGCAAGTAAAGCTAAAATGCGAATTTAAGTTGACAAATTTTAGGATTTAAATAAAATTAGAAAGTAAAATAAAATATGCCAAAACTATGTGGGATGTAAAGAATAATGAAACATATATTCGGAGGTTTATCGTTTTTTTATTGTACTTTAACTATGTGGGATGTAAATTTTAGAATTTATTTCGGAGTAAATTCGTCTGAAAAATCATTTCTGTTAAAATTTTAAAATAATGATATTGCAAGGTAAATACAATTGGATAATTGTAAAGATATAATTAACCTTTCTTTTTAAAATCAAAAGCATTGAATTTTCAAAAATAATTTAAATTTTTTTCATTGGACAAAGGAGCATATAAATCCCTTAGTGTTTATGAAAAATTTAGAGATACTACACTGGTTAATGAGATTTAAAATAAAATGATAGAAATGAGAAATGCTGCATTAGAACTTTACAAAATGGTTGAAGACTTATTAGGGAGGTAAACTTATGGTTTGGCAAGATATTTTTCTAAGTAGAATGTTTTCAAAGGATAAATTGATATTAGCAATATCAAAAGCTTTTAATGTTGATAAAAGAAAAGTTAAGTTGATTAAAGATATTGAGGAAATCATTCAAACCGATGGAGCTGGTGTTGTTTGTCAGACATATAAACATAATACTGATTATCCGTTAAGATTATCATTTTATATTATTGATGAAGATTTACTTCCGAAAGAGGATCAAGCTACTGTAAAGCTATTAAGTAGGGAATTGGAATGTGATATTTTAATGTCAGATAATTCGGTTAATCCATTTACAATGTTACATATCAGCTGTGATGGAAATGTTGAACAAATAAGTATTGATATTGAAAAATTTGAGGACTTTGAAGAATTCTATTTAGAATAAATAATTATACAGATTAGCTGTGAATTTGACTTTATATTATCAAAATACAATAGCTGTTAATGAATAAGCTTGACTTAAAACTCATTAAACGTATTTTATTATAAATTACAGTAAAAAATGTTCTATAATAGATGAGTGATATTAATAATGAGGAGAGCTAAATTAGTATGTTTAGCATAACTGTTACCTGATCTTTGTGATTAATATAAATCTTATGAATAAAGATGTTTACTTTTTCTAAAGTTCAGAATTGATAGGATTGAAAAACGTTTATTAATTTCTATATTTTTTTATATAATCCCGCCATAGCGGTATTTTTTATTCCAAGAATAAAAAACATTTATATAAAGTAAATGTTACGTAAATTATAAAACAAATATCAGTAATAAATAGCATTTTTTGGTATAAAAAATATCTTATTGTAATACTTTGCATATGAAATGTAAATGTATAAGTTTCTTTATTAGGGTTGACTTTTGAAAAAAACAGTGATATTATTTAGATGTTTGAAATAATAGAAAAATATAACATATATAGAATAAAAATCTATTAAAACATATTTATTAATAGCTAAATACAAAATTGAAACAGCAATAAAAACATGATTTTTATTCCGTTGCTTGTCGAGGATATTTATCTATGCCTGTTCGTGTGCAATTTTGCGAAAATAAAGCTAGGATTTGTGTTTAAGATCTAATGCTTTCTCATTAAAATAGGTGAAATTGTAAAAAAGATAAAAAAAGATATAAAAAAAGTAAAAAAATATATATGCGCCATGATATGTCCAGATTAGGATATATAATGTAGTTATAGGAAGGAGGTGACAAAAGTGAGGTTAAAATGTGATTTTAAAGTAGACAGGCTTCCGATTTCTCATAATATGATGTTTGTCAGCTTAATAAAGGAAGCTTTAAAAAAATCTAACCCTGATTATTATGATAAACTTTATAATTTTAATGGAAAATCAAACAAACAGAGCAAAAACTTTTGTTTTGCTACAAGGATGAAAGGATATGACATTGATGGAGATATAGCAAATATTAAAGATGGTATTTCATTTTTTATAAGTTCTCCAGACGCAGAATTTATTCTTTATTTATATAATGGACTCTTAAAAATCAATGAATTTAAATATAAAGATTTCAATATCAAAAGAGAACGTATTTCTATGCTGAAAGAAAAATCTTTAATTTCCCGGGAAGCAATATTTAAAACTCTATCTCCAATATGTATTAAAAATAATAAGAATTATTTTTTGAAAATTGATGATGAAACATATGAGGATGAGTTGAATTATATTGCTGGAAAAGTTCTTGAAAACTATAGAGGAAGAGGATTGGAAGAAAGGCTTAGTTTTCAAAGCGTTAAAATGAAAAATGTAGTTGTAAAGCAAGACATAAGGGAGTTTGAAGAAAAGTCCGGCAGAAATTATTTGTATGTAAATTCCTACGAGGGGATTTTTAAACTGAGTGGGAATGTTGAAGACTTAAAGGATTTACTTTCTTTAGGACTTGGCTTTAAAAGGAATCAAGGATTTGGAATGTTAGAGTTAGTTTATTAAGTAAGGGGGTGATTGAGATTTCTAAGCTAAGATTTTACCGTTCTGGAGAGATTGTTAGAGATCTCGGTATTGTTTATTTAAGCACTATACTTCAAGAAATGGAAGTACATTATAATAAAAATTATAAGATAGAGTTGACAGATAATTTCTTGGAGTTTGAATGCGATGACTATTCAGAGGTTTACCAGTACATAATCAATGTAAAAGTATTTGAATGTTTTATCAAAAACGTTAAATCTGAACTGGAAAAAAAGAAAATGGGTGAAGAGTTTTTTCAAAATGTCAATGTCGATAACTTTTTAATAATGGTTGATTCTTTGGATGAGCTTAACAAAACAGAAAAAGATAAACTTAAAAATAGTTTTAAGTCAAAATATATGCCTTACATAAGAAACAGTCCTAAATATGGATGGAACTCACAGGATGAAGAAAATTTTCATAAGAACTTTAAAGAACTTGTAAGATTGGTTTTTGAATTAAACGGAAAAGAATTGGAAGAGCAAATTCAAATCCTTGATAAATACAAATCGAGCGGAGATGTTTGCTGCATTTGTCATAGTGTTTATACAACAGAATTTGATATAACACACAAGTCAGAGCAAAAAACAAGAGAAGTTTCCAAATATAACTACATGTTTATGGGAGCTGAAAATAGCACTTTTAATAACTATGGCAATGCACAAAGTTCGGTATGCTTTGTTTGCGAATTTTTCAATTTGATGTTCCTGTTATATTTCAGCTTAACTCAGCCAAAAACTATATCTTATGTGGATTCATTGAAAAATATTGATTTTTTTAATTTAAAGATCAACAATTTAATGAAATTGTATAATGAACAAGGATTTTATAAGAAATTAAGTCAATATAATTCCAAAAACATTCGGTTATTTTCAATTAAATCAGATCCTAATAAAGGGCTTATATTAAAAATGGAACAAGTTCTAAAATATGATGAATTTATAAAACAGATTGAACTTTATCACATAATAAATCAATTATCTATTTCTTCAGATACATCCGTGGATAAACAAGGTTTAAAAAGAATTGTTATTAGCAGAAATTACAAAAGCCTGAAAAATATCCTGATTTCAGTAGTACTTTATTTTGACAGAAAAGAAGGAAAGCGTGTACTAGATGTTACAAAAACTGTGTCTAATATCAGACTTTTATTAGAAGTACTAAAAATAGAATGTGGTAAAGAGGAGGGAAGAGGTTTGTCTAAGGAACATAAAAAAATATTTTTTGATGCAGGGAAAAAACTAGGAAATAAGATTCCAAATGAGGCCAAAAGTACATTAGGATTTAGACTTATTCAAATGCTAAAGGTTGATAATAGAGATGGGATTATAAAACTGTTGTATCACAATTTTATAGTAAACAATCTTCCGATTCCTGTAGGTTTCAGTAAAGGAATATTAGATGTAGAAGATACTATAGAACTTACATACAATGTAGGTGAATTTTTGGAAGGATTATTTGTTAGTCAAAAAGAGCAAAAAGAGGAGGAAGTAAAATGAGTATGAATAGAGTAAGTGGAGTAACATTGACAATATTAACTGAAAGTCCGATTGCCCTTTCAAATGATCAGGGCGCAGGCAATTATTCACCGATTAAAAAGTATTTCTATAAAGATGGAATTCATTCTATGACAAGCGTAGGTACATTTACATATGAATTAAGAAAAAAGTTAATAAAAGAGTATGGATGGACGGCAAGTGGCATTGTTATAAAAAATAAAAACTTGTATCCCAAGAAAGAAAATATTGAAGATACAGATTTAAACGGAATTGAAAATGATGTATTTGGTTTTTTGGTGCCTGATAAGCAAATTAATAAAACATCTCCATTAAGAGTAATTCCTTTTATTTCAGTAAATACCTTTAAGTCGGATACTCAAACTGTAACTAATAGGGGATTTTTAAATCCTGATTTGGGACGAGAGTATTTTGATGACAAAGGAAATTCCATCAGTATAGACGAAGTTCCAACTACACAGGCATTAGCTTTTGAAGAGGTTTTTGGTGATTATTACTACTATACTGTTACAATTGAATTGGACAGAATAGGAGTGGTAGAAGTTGATGATGATAAATATCTTGAGCCTGGGAATAGAAAATATATGTCGAAAAAGATAAGAAAGAAAATAATTGCGGATCTTATTGATGCAATACTAAACTTTACTCGTGATATAAAGCATCAAAAAATACATTTAAAACCATTAGCTGTTTTTGGGGGTGCTTTTAAGAGCCCAATACCATATTTCTGGAATGATGTTTGTATTGATTCAAAAGGGAACCTTGTAATGGATTATGTATGTGAAACTATAAAAGGATATGGTATTAATAGTGAAAATTATATTGTAGCTGTATCATCACGCATTCCTGTTACCTATAAGGATAGGGATTTTGAAAACAGTATAGTTATTGATAAGATTCCTCAGGAAGCAGTAAAAAAATTAGTTAGCAGGTTAGATATCGATAATGATAATTATTGGTACTTGAACATGGAGGAGCAAAAATGATAAACAATGTGATCAAAATGGATATATATCAACCCTTTGCCCATTATAGGGAACCCAAAATAATGCAAGATGATTTTATACCAACTTTGTATTTACCACCAGCTACAACTGTTGCAGGTCTTATAACATATTTACTTGACAGACAAACTAAATCAGTTTTCAAAATCGGTATTATAGGGACTTATAGGAATAAGGAAATTCATTTTGTACGTGGTGAAAACGAAAGTTACTGGAGTAGAATGAGGAGTTTCCAAAAAAAGATGAACGAAAAACAAGTTTCATATAGTGAATATGCTACTTACTTTAAAGATAAGGAAGCTGGTAACAGAATAATGAATTTTGAAGTGCTGCAAGATGTTAATTTAACAATTTTTATATGTACTGAGGATATTACAGAATATAGAATGATAAAAGAAGCATTAGAAAGTCCTACGAAATATTTATCTCTTGGAAGAAAAGAAGATTTCTTTGTCCCAAAAAAGAAAGGATGTCTTGTACAGGAAGTAACAGTAGAGGAAATTGAAATTAAAAATAAAAGACAAGCTATTATGGAGAATTTATGCATAAAAAATACTTACATTCCAGTAGCTTTAAATAATAGTGATGAAGAAATGGAGAACAGACTTAGAAACGGCGTATTATATGCATTACCAAAGACTTACAAGGACTTAAATGCAGAAAAAAAGGATAGAAATATAGTATACGGACACTATGTTTATATTGATAATAACGGTTATTATCCTTCGAATGGAAAAGTACAAGTCTATACTGATGATGAGACAAAAGAAACAACTACATTTTTATGGCTTTAGGAAGCGGGGTGTTAGAAAGTGAAAAGTGCTAGTATCATGGCAAAATCAAGTAATTTTATTGCAGGAATACATAAGCAGAAATTAACAGAACATATATCTGATTTACTTGAAGTATACGGAAAAATAACAGCCGGTGCAAATTTTGAGAACATTATGTCAGGGTTTACGGAGTATTTAAAAGTCATATGTATTTTGCATGACTTGGGTAAGATTAATAAAAGATTTCAGGAAAAAATTAAAATAGCTAATAAAATTGATGAAGTAAAACAACAAAATCCCAATAATCCGGAAATTAAAGATTTGTGGAATAAATATAATTCAATTAAAGATGAGAGGCATAACTTATTGTCAGGAGCATTTCTTAAATATTTTTTTGATAAACTATCCATTTGTGATGATTTGAAAAGTGTTCTGTATAAATCTATTTTCTATCACCACGGAAGTTATGAAAAATACCTGGGAAAATCTTTTGCGGTAATTGAGAGAACTGTATTTGAAGATATTGAAAAAGGAATATTATTATCTAATGAGTTCGATATAGCTGAAGTAGAGGAGTATCTCTCAAGTAAATTAGGTTTTAATGTTCGATTAACAGCTGATAAAATTCTGGACTATGACTTTTTGAGATATTTAAATGAAAACTTCGGTGAGAATAATGATAATAGAAAGCTATATATTCTATTAAAAGGATTTCTTAATTTAATTGATCATTTGGCATCAAGTCAAGAAAAGGACATAGAATACTACTTACCTATAACTTCTGAAAAGCTTGATGAATTGTTAATTTCATTATTAAATTCAAAATGCGAGAGAAATGGTAAAAAGACAAGCAAAATAGAGTTTAATCAGCTACAAAAACGAATGAGGGAATTGGAAAATAGTAATGTGGTTACTATAGCTTTTACCGGTGCTGGGAAAACCATTGCTGATTATAGATGGTGCGGGAAGAGGAAAATATTCCTAGTACCAAATAAAATATCCGGAGAGAGTTTCTTTTTTGATGCTGTTGAAATTTTTGGGAGTGAAGATTATGTAGGATTACTCCACGGAGATATTTCTCTTTATGTAGAAAGTTATCGCCAAAGCATTAAAGGAGAAGATATACTATTCACTTCTCGTGATAAAACATTAGCAAAGAATTTTGCTAAGCCATATATAATTTCTACAGTTGACCAAATACTGCTTGCGATTTTTAAATATCCGGGATATGAAAAGGTGATTGCTAGTATCTACGAAAGTTATATAACGGTAGATGAGGTCCATTTACTGACCCCCCGTATGTTTTTAATATTAATGTATTTTATTGAGTTTGCAGCAAAACATATAAATGCAAAATTTCATTTGATGACGGCAACTATGCCCGATGTTTATCTTGAAAGACTTAATAACATTTCTGTAACTTTTGAAAAGAGTAATGAAAATGAAGTTGTCGATGAGAATAAAAAGATAAAATTTATGTTCTGTAAAGATAAAGATTGGTGCAAAATTGTGTCTTCAAGTGTGAAAAACGGGAAAAAAGTTTTGATAGTAAAGAATACAATCGATGAAGCGATAAAAACATATGAACAATTAAGCTCCTTGAGAGAAAAGGGTTTTGACGTTAGTGTTTTGCATAGTAGATTTAAGTTTGTACATAAGAAGGATAAGTATAAAAAGATTTTAAGCCAACAAGGAAATGTTTGGATAGCCACCCAAATGGTTGAAATATCTCTTGATCTGGATTTTGAAGTTATTATAAGCGATCTTGCACCTATGGACGCAATTATACAACGTATGGGAAGATGTAATAGACATGATCATCAGGAATACGGTGAGTTTTATATAATCGATCAAGAAAATAAAGATGTATATAAAGAAGAATTAAAAAAAGTTACAAAAAAGATACTGAATCAATATAAGGGAAAAATACTGACAATGAAAGACCGAAAACATTTGCTTGAGAAATATTATAAAAATGATTCAGTTAAAAAAGATTATGAAAATGAATTTATCCAAGCAGAAAAAGAAATTAAAGAGATATATGGCTTGGTGAATGAGTCGGAGCTTAACGGTGAAGACATAATGTTCAAATTTGATCCATATCTAAATATCGTTGATTCAAAAATTGAAGCAAGTAAGTTATTCAGAAAAATTGATCAAGATGCAAAAGTGCTATTGGAGGATGATTATCACCTTCTAAAAAATGAATCGGAAAAGTACAAAGAATACAATAAATACAGCATACAGATCAATAAAGGAATGTTTTATAAACTGCAAAATTTTAATGCTCTTTATATAGAGGATGGTTTTATAATTGTAAAGCAAGGTTTTTACATATATGACGAAAATGTTGGATTGAGATTAAATAGCAAACAAGAAATGGAGGATTTAAGTATTAAAAATAATATTTTGTAAAGATATATTTCGTAGAAAAATAAGGTGATAGGCATGAGCTTTGATTTCGAAAGCTTCAAAACCCAAGGTGTTAAGGTAAACTACTATTATGTATGTAAAAGAAAGCTCTGGCTTTTTTCCAAAGGTATCACCATGGAGCATTTGAGCGATAGAGTATTAAGAGGTAAAGTACTTCATGAAACAGCCTATTCAAGACAAAAAAACCGGGATGTTGAAATTGATGAATTAATAAAACTTGATATTGTAGACGGTGATTTTGTTAGAGAAATAAAATTAAGCAGTAAAATGTCAAATTCTCATAGAATGCAAATTCTATATTATCTATATTATTTACATATGCTAGGTATTAAAAAGAAAGGTGTCATAAACTATGTCAAAGAGAAGAAGCAGGATTTTGTTGAATTAAACGACGAGGATAAAAAGGAAATTGAAAAAGCACTGGTAGAAATTAAAGCAATTTGCAATATGGAAAAACCTCCTCCATTAGAAAAGAAGCCTATATGTAAAAAATGTTCATATTATGAATTTTGTTTTGTAAAGGAGCATTCCTATAAAGAAACAAAATGACCTTTGAAAAAATAGATGCCACACTGTAGAATTTGAATTGTGAGTTGCGACCAAGTAACCACAAATCAAAAACACAGGGGGCATCCAATATGAAGTATACACAGAATGAAAAGATTTTGCAAATTAAAGAAATAACGTTGATTATCGGAATTGACGTCAGCAGTGAGAAACACTATGCCAGGGCTTTTAATTTCAGGGGCGTAGAATATGGAAAGTTGTTGATTTTTGATAACAATGCTGAAGGATTCGCAAAGCTCAAAGAATGGACAGGGAAGATAGTGGGAGCCAAAGGCTTTACCGAGGTGATACTTGGGATGGAGCCGACAGGACACTATTGGTTCAATCTTGCTGAGAATACTATGAAAAGCGGGATGCGCATTGTACTAGTAAACCCACACCATGTGAAGAAAAGCAAGGAATTGGATGACAACAATCCCACCAAGAACGACCGTAAAGACCTAAAAACCATAGCAATGCTGGTTAAGGATGGGAGATATATTGAACCGTATATTCCGGAAGGCATTTACAAGGAGCTACGGACAGCCATGGACAGCCGGTGGCGGCTTGTAAAGGAACTTACAGCTGTCAGGAATCGTATCAGTCGGTGGATATGTATTCATTACCCTGAATTCACCAAGATATTTGAGAATTGGGAGAGGAAGGCTACATTGTTGATACTGAACGAATGCCCGACACCCAAAAAAGTTGTTGAGAAAGGCATTGAAGGTATCATAGTCATCTGGAAGAAGCACAAGATAAGGGCTGTAGGAATAAAAAGAGCAGAGAGGCTTCTTGAATTAGCTAAGACTTCTATTGGAACATCCGAAGGGCTTATATCTGCAGAAAATGAACTCTCAATGTTGCTTGAGGACTATGAGAGCAAAATGCGACAGCTTGAAAGAACAATGGTTTTAATTGAGGAGATGGCAAAGCAGATTCCCGGATTTGAGAAGATGCTTAAAATCAAAGGTGTAGGAGTTGTGGTGGCTGCAGGCTTTTTAGCAGAGGTAGGAGACATCTTAAGATTTAGCCATCCAAAGCAGATCCAAAAGCTGTCAGGGCTAAGCCTCAAAGAGAACAGTTCCGGTAAGCATAAGGGTCAGTCAACCATATGCAAACGAGGAAGGAAGTGGCTGCGATACTATTTGACATTTGGTATTATGCCCTTGTTGTCTAAGAATGAGGAGTTCCGAGCATTACATCAATGCTATACGACCAGGAAGGAAAGACACTTGAAGAAAATGCAATCGCTGGTTGCTTTGAGTAAAAAGTTAATACGGATATTTTATGCGATACTGACGAAAGAAATAGCCTATGATCCACAAAAGATGATGAGAGATATAAAAAGACCGGAAGTAAAAGCAGCATAACGTGTACCTTTGAGAAAAGGATACATCCCTTTCGTAAGTCAGTCAAGGGCAAGACTGCGTTCGGCTATTGCCGACCCTTGACAGTCATGCTCGTACGATGTGATGTGTAATTAAGCGATGCAAGCAGTTAAAGTAAAGCTCACGCTTTCACTTAAAAGATAGATTTGAACTTTGACAAAAAGAGCCGGATAGTCGGGATGAATTTTCACCATAAGGGCTTAAGACCCCGTGTTGGAGCTTGACTGACATCCACCTCACGGACAGACAGAATGAAGGAATTAAGGGCATAGACCCAGTTAGATTTGGGAGGTTAGTTGCCGGAGCTTATGTGGAGACCAATGGCCGTGAGACTTAAAAAAGGACGCAGTTTCATTGGGGTACACATTAACATCTATAATTAAGCAACACTACAATATCTGTCCATATGGCTCGTTTTAAAAAGGCAAAAATCTATGATTGAATGAGTATGAGTGAGAAAAGCGAAGAAATATTAGGGAGGTAGATGGAAATTTAGATGAATAGAGAGTATTATGTTTTGAATAGTGGTAGATTTAAAAGAAAGGAAAATACCATTTACTTTGTGGATAGTACTGAATCAAGTAGAGCACTTCCTATTGAGCAAATTGACAGTCTTCATATTTTTGGCGAAGTAGACCTAAATACTAAATTTTTGAACTATATATCAGAATACTCTATATTATTGCATTTCTACAATTATTACGGTTTTTATTCAGGTTCGTTTTATCCAAGGAAAAAGAATATTTCCGGTTTATTGACAGTAAAGCAATCTCAGCATTATGTTGATAAGGAAAAGAGACTATATCTTGCCAAATGTTTTGTCCAAAGTGCTAAATATCATATAATAAGAAATCTTAAGAATTATAAGGAAATTACAGATGATATATATATGGACTTAGAAAAAGAGACTATAAATGATGCAGCAGAAATCGATGAGCTAATGGGTATGGAAGGAAGAATTAGGAATACTTACTATAAAGCTTTTAATTTATTTCTAAAACATGGTTTTCAAATGAACAAAAGAGAGAAGCGCCCCCCTACCGATCCAATAAATGCACTTATATCTTTTGGTAATAGTCTCATGTATACAACGGTCTTAGGACAAATCTATCATACACAGTTAGATCCATCTATAAGTTATTTGCATGAACCTTCGACTAAAAGATTTTCGCTTAGTCTAGATTTATCAGAAATTTTTAAGCCATTAATTGTTGACCCGGTAATATTTAATCTTATAAATAACAGAATTATAAATAAAGATGATTTCAGTACAAAAGACGGAATCTGTATGTTAAATGACTCTGGAAGAAGAAAGTTTATTACTGAATATGAAAAAAAGCTTGCAGTTACTATCCGGCATAGAAAGCTTAATAGAAATGTCTCTTATAAGAGTTTTATCAGGCTTGAATGTTATAAGCTTATCAAATATTTTATTGATGATGAAATATATAAACCCTTGAAAGCGTGGTGGTAGATATTTTTGTTGTATTGACATATGATGTTGAAGTTAAGAAAGTTAATAAAGTAAGAAAGTTACTAAAAAAATATTTAATTTGGACACAAAATTCAGTTTTTGAGGGAGAGATTACAGAGGGCAAGTTGCAGAAATGTATTGGACAGATTGGTAAAATTATTGACAAAAATGAGGATTCAATATATATCTATGTAGTAGAAATTCCAAAAAATATTAATAAAATTAAAATTGGAAAAGAAAAAGCTTTAGATGAATTAATATTATAATTTTGCAGCAAACCGGATTTTTATAAAATTTACTTGTAGCATTTTAAAATCAGATGCTAGGAAGCATATTTGAGTTTTTTATGAAAACATTATTGGAAGATTACTGCAGTTTTATTTGATTTCAAGGCTCATGAATCCTATAAAAAAGGGATAAAATAGAGCTTTTTAGAATTGTTGAAAATGGGGTTGTTCTTTAACTATGTGGGATGTAAATGGCTGTGCTCGGACGTAGATATATTACCTGAAGGTGGTTGTTCTTTAACTATGTGGGATGTAAATGAAAAGGAGGCTATTATGAGGATTATTAAAGCGGGCAGTTGTTCTTTAACTATGTGGGATGTAAATTTTGAAGTCACCGCCTTGATTTCTTCAGCTATCTCAGTTGTTCTTTAACTATGTGGGATGTAAATATTCTGATAAGTCACGCTTTGCAAGAGTTTGAACTGGTTGTTCTTTAACTATGTGGGATGTAAATATTTTCTTGGTACATTTGCGCCTACTAGTGTTAACATGTTGTTCTTTAACTATGTGGGATGTAAATCTACTCTTCAACGTTCATTTTTACGCCACCAATTTTGTTGTTCTTTAACTATGTGGGATGTAAATTCAAGCAACACTATCTTAATAGCATCCCCAACATCGTTGTTCTTTAACTATGTGGGATGTAAATATTCTCTTTTTTTAGATATATCAAAGCCTTGGTCATAGTTGTTCTTTAACTATGTGGGATGTAAATGTCTTATACACAATTCCAGGAGCATCTCCTGAAGTAGGTTGTTCTTTAACTATGTGGGATGTAAATTAAATTGGTCAAGTCCATTTCGCTGGTCATCACCGTATGGGTTGTTCTTTAACTATGTGGGATGTAAATGTCTTTCATTTTGTTTTTACCTATCATCCAGCCTTGTTGTTCTTTAACTATGTGGGATGTAAATAATACGATATATCAAAGGCGTTTTGCAAAATGGATACAGTTGTTCTTTAACTATGTGGGATGTAAATTTTTCAGGTATTTGCGCTCTCTGGTGTTGCAAGAACCGTTGTTCTTTAACTATGTGGGATGTAAATAAGGAGGGATAAAAAGTGAACAAAACAAAGATCGAAGTTGTTCTTTAACTATGTGGGATGTAAATCCTCCTCCTGTTGGCATTTCTATACTGAATATATAGGTAGTTGTTCTTTAACTATGTGGGATGTAAATATCAAGTATATACCATTGTGAGAATAGGTCTTTTTCGTTGTTCTTTAACTATGTGGGATGTAAATTGTATTTGTTTCTATATATCTTCTCAATCAAGTTAAGTTGTTCTTTAACTATGTGGGATGTAAATATGTGTGGCAGAGCTTTAGTGTTTACTATGGATTAGTTGTTCTTTAACTATGTGGGATGTAAATGCGTAGCTCAAGCCATTGTTCGCGGGGCATGTCCAAGTTGTTCTTTAACTATGTGGGATGTAAATTGAAATTGAGTAAATATCCAAACTATGATATTGTAGTTGTTCTTTAACTATGTGGGATGTAAATCTTTTCTTGCTTTGTATCTAAGTTCTGTACGGTTTTGTTGTTCTTTAACTATGTGGGATGTAAATCGCAGGAACATAATATTTACAGTTAATCATCTACACTGTTGTTCTTTAACTATGTGGGATGTAAATTCTTTTTTGAGTCGTATCGCTGTGACTTTATTCCTCTTGTTGTTCTTTAACTATGTGGGATGTAAATACTATCTTTTGAAGGGTTGGTGGTAACTTATCAAAGTTGTTCTTTAACTATGTGGGATGTAAATGGGGGGAAATTGAAAGGATATATTGACCTTGTTGAGTTGTTCTTTAACTATGTGGGATGTAAATAATGATGGGGAGTACGAATTTGTGAAAATTTCCTTCCGTTGTTCTTTAACTATGTGGGATGTAAATCACTTGAGATATGCAGGGAAAAACTCATGGCTGGCCAGTTGTTCTTTAACTATGTGGGATGTAAATGTGCAGAACTTACTATTCCGGATATAATGCTGGAACGTTGTTCTTTAACTATGTGGGATGTAAATCGCTTCTTGGTCCATTTCTCCTGGTAGACTTTTTTCGTTGTTCTTTAACTATGTGGGATGTAAATTCAGGGGAAATGACAAGTGCAAGAATTATCGATGGTTGTTCTTTAACTATGTGGGATGTAAATAGGCTCTTATTTTTTCGCCTCCTAAGAATTATTTGAGTTGTTCTTTAACTATGTGGGATGTAAATTCAACATTAAAATTTTCTCGGCACCGGGTTTTAAGTTGTTCTTTAACTATGTGGGATGTAAATTCTTCTTTTTATGACTTTCCCTTCTAAAGTTACCATGTTGTTCTTTAACTATGTGGGATGTAAATCTTCAAAATTTTTGATGTATATATTACGGGACCGAAGTTGTTCTTTAACTATGTGGGATGTAAATGTTCGTATTTCTGGAGAATGATAGTCTCGCCCTCAGTTGTTCTTTAACTATGTGGGATGTAAATAAGAACATGAGGCAATTGCAAAAGAAAACTCCATGAATGGGTTGTTCTTTAACTATGTGGGATGTAAATTATAAATCAAACTTTTGTAACGGGCAAGCGATTAAGAGTTGTTCTTTAACTATGTGGGATGTAAATAAAAAGCTCTTGGAATAAAGCCAGAATGGCCATTGAAGTTGTTCTTTAACTATGTGGGATGTAAATTTCGAATACTGTCTCCAAAATGTTCTAGCGATAGAGAGTTGTTCTTTAACTATGTGGGATGTAAATTTGAACAGGTGGTGTCGGTTGTTTCCGCAAGTGCGTTGTTCTTTAACTATGTGGGATGTAAATTCAGAAGGAAAACCTGCTATTAAGACTTTCTTGGGTGTTGTTCTTTAACTATGTGGGATGTAAATATGCACTTGGATTATTGTATCGGAAGTCGGGTTCAAAGTTGTTCTTTAACTATGTGGGATGTAAATAAGATTTTTGAATGACCTTGAGAATCCGGAATATGAGTTGTTCTTTAACTATGTGGGATGTAAATGATGAAGAAATGAATGAGCTGCTGGCACTTGAAAAGTTGTTCTTTAACTATGTGGGATGTAAATCTAAATATAATTTGTTTTTCAAGCGTTTTCATTGCTGTTGTTCTTTAACTATGTGGGATGTAAATCTTGACAAAGCTGGGATAATACTTAATTTCTACGACAGTTGTTCTTTAACTATGTGGGATGTAAATCTTAGTTCGGCTTTTAGTGTGTCATAACCGTCTTTGTTGTTCTTTAACTATGTGGGATGTAAATTCAATTTTGCTGTATTCTGCTATTTTTTGTGTAAGAGAGTTGTTCTTTAACTATGTGGGATGTAAATGATATTTCGTCAGCTTCTTTCTGGATAGCAGCGACTGTTGTTCTTTAACTATGTGGGATGTAAATTGCCATTTTACCTTAGCATATCCTCTAAACTCTCTGTTGTTCTTTAACTATGTGGGATGTAAATGCAGGTATCGAAACAACTGAAGTTTGAACAGCTGAAAGTTGTTCTTTAACTATGTGGGATGTAAATTTTGGTATAACCTTTAATGTGATTTTTAAACCTCTTTGTTGTTCTTTAACTATGTGGGATGTAAATAAAATTTTTATCCGTCATAGCCTTCAATGCCTTTATTGTTGTTCTTTAACTATGTGGGATGTAAATTATTCAATGCCCCAACTTTGTTCCTCCTTTCCCCATCGTTGTTCTTTAACTATGTGGGATGTAAATCTTGGCAAAATTAATTCTCCGTTTTCTTCTTTCCAGTTGTTCTTTAACTATGTGGGATGTAAATGCGCCAAACAGGTAAGCCTCTGATGCGCCTGTCTCGGTTGTTCTTTAACTATGTGGGATGTAAATATTTTATATCTTTGTCCACTTAAAACGGCTAATTCCGTTGTTCTTTAACTATGTGGGATGTAAATTAAAATTGCAGCAGTCCACGCGCTCTACTGTCTGCACAAAGTTGTTCTTTAACTATGTGGGATGTAAATTGATATTCAAAAGCAATCACACAGCCTGTTGTTCTGTTGTTCTTTAACTATGTGGGATGTAAATAACTCTACTCTTGAGGACAGCGACATAAACCTGGCAGTTGTTCTTTAACTATGTGGGATGTAAATTTATTACTGGCTTCCCGGCCAAGTTGTGTCAATCTGGTTGTTCTTTAACTATGTGGGATGTAAATATGTTTTCAAGTTTAACAATTACAGTGGTCATTTCCGGTTGTTCTTTAACTATGTGGGATGTAAATTGCTGAATTCTCTACGAGCTCCGCTATCTTTGATCAGTTGTTCTTTAACTATGTGGGATGTAAATCTTCTAAGCCTGAAACTCTGCGTGGCTAAAGCCAGGTTGTTCTTTAACTATGTGGGATGTAAATCATCGATGCCGTTTTGTTTAAGTACCGCAAAAGCTGGTTGTTCTTTAACTATGTGGGATGTAAATTTTATTGTAAAATACGGTACCAACCTGTCATTTGTATGTTGTTCTTTAACTATGTGGGATGTAAATGAAATATTTTTGCGAATTCCGGGGCAAGAACTTTCGGTTGTTCTTTAACTATGTGGGATGTAAATTGGTAATATGTCAAGAAAAAGTACAAGTTAAACGTGAACTTTTCTATTAACATGCTTCATATCTTGCTTCCTTTCGTTCCATTTTATTCAGTTTATCCCAGTAACTGGATTCGTATTCATTAGGTGAAAGATATCCACAATGGCTGTGTATTCTAATTGTATTGTAAAAGGTATCAATATACTGGAATACCAGACGATATGCTTGGTTATAATCGTATATCTTAAATCGATTCAACCATTCTCTTTTTATTAATGCATGAAAGGCTTCTATGCACGCATTATCCCACGGATATGCCTTTTTAGAGTAACTTCGGCATATGCCTATTGTTGCTTTTATATATTCGGTGCTTACATACTGTATACCTCGATCACTATGTAAGATTAACGGGGCACTTACATTTCTCGCTTTTTTAGCCTTATTTACTGTCTCAATTACCCATCTGGCTTCCAGTGTATTGCTCAAGGTCCAAGCAATTATTTTTCGAGAATATAGATCCATGATACTAGTAAGATATACAAAGCCTTCATATGTCCAAATATATGTAATATCTGAACACCAAACAGCATCCGGTTTTTGGGGATTAAATTGCTCCTCTAGTATATTTTTTAACTCATTGCTGAAATCTGAATTTATTGTTGTCACTGTATAAGGTTTTACGTACTGCGCTTTTATTCCTAGCTCACGCATGTAATTACCTACGGTTTTTTCAGCAATGATTTCTCCTTCTTTCCTTAAACATTCGGTTATCTTTGGCGCACCATAATTTTGATGGGAGTCCTTATAGATATCGATAATCCGCTCTTTAATGATACGTTTTCTTTTCTCTCTTTTAGATGGAAGCCGTTTTTTCCAGCTCAGATATCCGCTTCTTGAAACGCCTAATATTTTCAGCACACCAGAGACATTCAGCCGGCGTTTTCCCTGCTCTAGAAGCTGCTCTTCTTTTATAGCAGCTTCCAGAAACAGAGCTTCAGTCATTTTCCCAGTATGCCGATTGCTTTTTTTAATATATCAAGTGCATCTTGAGTATCACGTAACTCTTTACGTAGTCTAGCTATTTCCTTAGCATCGTCGCTTTCGAAATTACCACGCCCTCTTGTAGGGATCGTGCCGTCATTAATTGTATAGGCTTTCCCCCAATTAGAAAGAGCACTTTTACTGATTCCTAAGTTCTTTGCGCACTTTCCGATGCCTAAATCCTGATGATCATTCCAGTATTTTACTGCATTGATTTTGAATTCCTCTGTGTACTGTATAGCCATGTTCATTCCTCCATTTATTCTATTATACTTCTATGTTAAGGAATTTCCATGTCTAACTTGTACCATTTATATTCTAGCACCAATGCGCTCATGTCAGTTATGCGCTTTTTGAGCTCATCACGGTTAGCACTTTCAAGAAGTAGCTTCTGCTTTTGGTCACGAAGGCGGTGAATCTCATCGCCAACATTATCATAATCCGCGTTGGAAGTAGCCAGCTTCAAAAGCTCCGTTTGCAGTTCCTCCAGTCGCTTATCGATATCCGCCAACGCCTTGTCGCTTTCACGATTTATGACGGTTGAGATGTTGTCTCGTAGAGTAGTTAGGAAAGAGTCTTTGTCACAAAGTGTTTGGTTGATAGCGGTGACCAGCACCTGCTCAATGGTGCTTTCCAGTACCGTCCGAGCATCGCAGAATAGGCCGGTGTTTTCTTTGTTAGAAAGTCAACCGTATAAGTTTTCTGCAAAAGGGCATCCCCAATATATTTTTCGTTTCGCAGGATGTGGTTTATATTGCTGGTATGCCATCTTTCATTGCCTGCTCCGTTTAAAATTCCATCCGCTTCCAAACCGCGAGCGATTTTCAGCATACTGGCACCCTCAAGGTATTCTCGGTAAATGCGTTTTACAATTTCAGCTTCCTCGGTAACAATCACTAGATGTTTGTTTTCATCCTTGGTGTAACCGAGGAACCGTGCGCAGTTGACTTGTATTTCACCCTGTTGATAGCGATACTGCAAACCCAGTTTCACATTCTGGCTTAAGGACTGACTTTCCTGTTGGGCGAGAGAGGCCATGATCGTAATCATTACCTCACCTTTGGAATCCATTGTGTTTATATTTTCCTTTTCAAAAAAGACCGGTATGTTCTTGTCCTTAAGTTGACGGATATATTTCAAGCAGTCCAGTGTGTTTCGGGCAAATCGGCTGATGGACTTTGTGATGATCATATCGATATTGCCGGACATACACTCGTCGATCATGCGGTTGAATTCTTCGCGCTTTTTGGTATTGGTACCGGAAATGCCGTCATCCGCAAATATTCCTGCCAGCACCCAGTCGGGGTGCCCCTGTATGTATGCGGTGTAATGCTCAATCTGTGTGTCATAGCTGGTAGCCTGCTCCTCGCTGTCTGTGGAAACACGGCAGTAAGCAGCAAC
>ENA-OWPA01000324-OWPA01000324.1-bioreactor-metagenome-genome-assembly--contig:-NODE-324-length-74228-cov-6.909469_pt1 | contig 74228 bp, 69 predicted proteins | sample MGYA00238139_ERZ651803 | MGnify/ENA primary metagenome ERZ651803 (study PRJEB26909, sample SAMN07631231) | bioreactor metagenome | isolation source: Switchgrass digestor | place: USA: Dartmouth...
CGCTCCTATACCCCCTACTATAAATGCCTGCAATGGATTCAGCAAGATTGCTGCCAGACAGATAACTATGTCATTTAAATAAAGGTGCCCTCCGGGAACCGGCATTCCGAAAGAGCTGAGTGCAATATTCATTCCCATAAACAGGGCGGTTAATGTCAATTGAATAGTGGTATTACTGTTTTTGTTCATGTTTATGTGTCCTCCTCTACTGGTTTATAAATTTTTATATCTTTTATTTACAAAATAGTAAATTAAGTATAAACTAAAACTGATATTATAAAAATAACCAGAACAGGAGAGTTTTATATAACCAGATGAACTATCATGTTGACCCCAGGTCTCCGATACCTGCTTATATGCAGCTGTATAAATTAATCGTACAGGATATTATATCCGAAGTTTATCCTTATGGAAGCCGCCTTCCTTCAAAGCGGACCATTGCCGAGGAGACGGGTATAAGTGTTATAACCGTTGAACATGCAATAGAACTTCTTAGTGAAGAAGGATATATCGAAACTCGCCAGCGCAGCGGCTGTTTTGTTATTTACCGTAAATCCGATTTTCATGAAACCCCGGTATTAGAAAGCAGCACATTGTCCAAAATCAAGCCACAATCAAATAGTGTGGGGGACTTCCCTTTTTCGGTATTTGCCAAAACCATGAGAAAAGTACTGGCAAGTTACGGAAACCGAATTTTTATAAAATCTCCCAACAGCGGATGTGATGAACTTAGAAGGGAAATTTGCTTATATCTTGCAAGAAGCCGAGGAATATCCGTAAAGCCGTCACAGATTATCGTTGGATCGGGTGCGGAATATCTTTATGGCCTGATTGCCCAGCTTTTCAGAAATAGAAATAAATTTGTCCTTGAGCTGCCATCATACGACAAGATAAGAAAAGTCTATGAAGCAATGGGCATTCAATGCGATATGCTTTCATTAACACAAGACGGCATATCTTCAAAAGAGCTGGAGCGAACAGATGCAACCATATTGCATGTTACACCCTTTAACAGTTTTCCAAGCGGCGTTACCGCCAGTATATCAAAGAAACATGAATACCTTCGTTGGGCGAATCAAAGAGACGGTTTTATTATTGAGGATAATTACGATTCCGAACTGACGGTTTCCAAAAAACCGGAGGATTCTCTCTTTTCCATAACATCCGATTCCAATGTGGTTTATGTCAATACATTTTCAAAAACCATTGCCCCGTCTGTGCGCATCGGTTACATGCTTCTGCCGGAAAAACTTCTCGAAGATTTTCAGTGCCGGCTTGGCTTTTATTCCTGTACGGTGCCTGTATTTGAGCAGCTTGTCCTTGCTGAGCTGCTGCGAAATGGTGATTTTGAACGGCATATAAACCGGGTCAGGAGAAAAAAGCGGAAAGCGCTTAATGACATTGGCAATGACGGTCTGAATACCGTAAAATCCACTTGACATGTTCTTATGAACGTCAATTTGGAGTGCGTGGTATTGGTACCAGTCAATCAATGGCACATGACAGTTCAATGCCCGGAGCATTGGTTGTCGTTATTAAGTGGATTATTGAAGTTGATCTGCTTACCGACAAAATTGTGCACCGATTGTCGGATGAGTAAACACATCCTGTGATAATATCGATGATGAAAGGAGGTCGTTTGATGGATTCTTTAAGTAATATGAATAAAGCAATGGAATACATTGAAGAGCATTTAACCGAGGATATCGATTATAGTGAAATTTCTAAAATTGCTCACTGTTCAGAGTATCATTTCAAAAGGATGTTTTCTTTCTTATCAGGAATTGGTTTATCGGAATATATTCGAAGGAGAAAATTAACACTGGCTGCCCTTGATTTGAAAGATAAAAGTTCGAGAATAATCGATGTTGCTGCCAAATATGGTTATGATTCAGCTGATTCATTCTCACGTGCTTTTCATTCCATGCATGGTATTTTTCCCTCTGAAGCAAGAAATTCGAATATTCAGCTTAAAGCCTATCCTAGAATGACCTTTCAATTATCAATCAAAGGAGTATGCGAGATGAATTATCGTATTGTTAAAAAAGGACCTTTTAAGATCGCAGGATTAAAGAAGAGAGTACCAATTTGCTTTAATGGTGTTAATCCGGAAATTGCAAAAATGACTGAACTTTTAACCCCTGAGATTATCAAGAAACTGAAAGCACTGCCAAATGTAGAACCAACAGGGATAATTAGTGCATCGACGAACTTTTCGGAAAGAAGAATGGAAGAAAAGGGTGAATTGGACCATTACATTGGTGTAGCAACTTCAAGTGATGAAACAGCAGAATTTGATGTGTTGATAGTAGAAGACAGTACCTGGGCAGTCTTTGAATCCATTGGGCCTTTCCCGGAAACACTTCAAAACGTATGGGGAAGGATATATTCAGAGTGGTTTCCGTCTTCAGGATATGAGGCGGCTGAAGGTCCTGAAATTTTGTGGAACGAGAGTCCGGACACTGGAAATCCAAAGTATCGAAGCGAAATCTGGATTCCAGTAAAGAAAAAAGACTGTTAATTACGTCAGTGTTTATAATGTAGGGCGCTTCCTGGTTAAGTGCCCTTTTCATTTATCACCATATTCACCTTTTGGCATGGCCAACAGCCTGTTGTATTCATCAATTATCTTTTTTTCTGTTATTGCATCGACTTTTCCTTCTTTTGGCATGATTATAAATACTTCTCCGCCATATTTCTGCTGAAACAGCTTATGGCCTTTCTCCTGGGAAGATCGGCTTTTTCCTGTATATATGGCCATAGATGCGGATCTATATGAATTTGGCTTAATCTGAAGTCCAATCTTATAGCCATTTACTGATGCCCATAAATCCACCCAGAACGGAGAACCTTCGATATCCGGAGGAGTATCGTAAAATGGGATTCCTCCAATAATTAAAGCGGGTTCAGTCATCTTCCGTGCTCCTTCATATAGCCTTCGAATGTTCTTCTTAAAACTACGTCAAACATGTAATCAATGCAATCCTGCCGGCTTATGCTATTTATGAGGTTTGGATGGAATCTTTCTTCTTCAGGCAGAATACGGCTGATTTTTTCATAAAGGATTCCGCCTAATTCCTCAATATGGGATTCGCTTCTTCCATGTGTAAAATAATATTGTTTCCATTCTTCAAAATTGCTTGGGGCACAGGAACGTATCAGCTCAGATGTAGGTCCTACATTCTTTTTAAAGTTTAGCTGCCATCTGTTCATAGCATAATTCAAAATAAATTCTTTTGTTGCTTTCGGCATTTTTTATCCTCGCTTTCTCCAACCGACCTGCGTTCAGTTTTTCTTAAGTCTTTTCCTGAATGTAAGCATCATGAAACGGGGAAGGTCCATCATCCGCTTATATCTCCTGGGTTCCCTGACCAGCCTGAACAGCCATTCAAGCCCTGCTTTTCTCATAAACTCCGGCGCAAGGGCCGCAGTTCCGGCAAAAACGTCTATGGCTCCTCCAACGCCAATGATAACCCTCACATTCAGCATATCCGCATGACGGTGTATCCATTTTTCCTGCTTTGGAGCTCCGAGTCCCACAAGAAGGACCTCCGCCCGGGAATCATTTATTTCCTTTATTATTTCAGGTATTTCGCTTTCATCGAAATAACCGTGCCTGTATCCTGCGATTACAGCTTTGGGATGTTCGGACAGGATGTTGACGGCCGCTTTTTCGGCCACGCCAGGTTTTCCTCCGAGGATGAAAAAGCTGACAGGCCTTTTTTCCGTGTCCAGAAGAATCTTTTTTACAAGGTCGATACCTGACACTTTTTCTTTCAGCCTTCGTTTCAGTATACGGGATGCCAGGACCACACCTGCTCCGTCCGGGACCAGCAGCTGGGCGCCGTTAAGGATGTTCATAAGCTCGGGATCCCTGTTTGCCTGCATTATAATCTCGGCATTGGGCGTATAGATTTTATTGGCAGAATGTCCCTCCAGCATGCCATAAACGATCTCAAGGGCCTCGTCCATGCTGACATTGTCGATCATTACACCGTGTATGTCCACTTTTTCAGGCATTGTCATCCCCATGCTTTCGTATTGCTTATAAATCTTTGTCTAATGATTATACTAAACCAGGCGTCAAAAGAAAATAGGATCCGCGTTTTATTGACCGCAAAATGCGCGTTGTGATACAATCAAAGCAACAATCAGGACGCTGGCAATAATTTGTTTTGGGAAGTGTTTGTATGAAAATATGCATTATAGGACTTGGCTATATAGGATTGCCAACAGCGGCAATGTTCGCTACCCACGGACATGAAGTCCTGGGCGTGGATGTAAATAAAAAAGTTATCGATGCTTTGAACAAAGGCAGGATTATAATAGAGGAACCGTTCCTGGACGAGATAGTCAGCGGAGCCGTAAAGCAGGGAAGCCTGCGGGCATCAACCGAACCCGAGGTTTCGGATGTTTTTATTATCTGCGTTCCCACTCCCATAAATCCCGACAAAACCGCCGACCTTTCATTCGTGGAAAGCGGAACCCGCAAGATACTTCCATACCTGAAAAAAGGCGACATAGTCATTCTCGAGTCGACATCTCCGCCTGGCACCACCAGGGATTTCGTGGGCTCAATCCTGAAAGAGGCAGGCTTTGTTCCCGGAGAGGACATCCTCCTTGCCTATTGCCCTGAAAGGGTGCTTCCCGGGCGTATCCTGGCCGAACTTAAGGAAAACAACCGGATTGTCGGCGGAGTTAACGAAAAATCAGCGCTCGAAGTAAAAAAGCTGTACGAATGCTTTGTGGAGGGCGAGATCTATACCACGGAGGCGACAACCGCCGAAATGTGCAAGCTCATGGAAAACACCTACAGGGATGTCAACATAGCGCTGGCGAATGAACTTGCCATGATTTGCGAAAAAATAGGTGTGAACGCATGGGAAGTAATTAAATACGCCAACAAGCATCCCCGGGTAAACCTGCATATGCCGGGGCCCGGCGTAGGAGGCCATTGTATAGCCGTTGATCCGTGGTTTATAGTCGAAAAACAGCCCGAAACGGCAAAGATTATCAATCTCGCCCGGCATACCAACGATGGGATGCCCCATTATGTATTGGGTAAAATAAGGGAACTGACCCGTGATATAGTAGGCAGGAAGAAGATATGCATACTGGGAGTGACATATAAGCCGAATATTGACGATATGCGTGAAAGTCCCGTTATCGAGCTGATTGGCCTGCTGAAAGACAGCGGTGATTTTGAAACCGTGGCAGTGGACAGGCATGTCGATTACGAAGGCTCAAAAGAAAGGGACTTATACGGGGCTGTTTCAGGTTCCCACCTCCTGGTGCTGGCAGTCAACCACAGGGAATTCGCAGACGTGGATTTCGCAAGGATCAGGAACCTTATGGCAGTTCCAAGGGTTCTTGACACGCGCAACTTCTGGGACATGAACCGGGTTGAGGCGGCCGGCCTGGAATTCAATCTTCTTGGATGGGGAAGGAAGGTAAATGAATAAAGTCCTCATGATAGCACACCAGTTCCCGCCGGTGGGCGGATCTGGCGTCCAGCGCAGCGTCAAGTTTGCAAAGTATCTTCCATTGTTCGGCTGGGAACCTGTGGTCCTTACCAGGGACGACGGAAAGATGGCTCTGAGGGATGAGTCCCTGCTGAAAGAGCTGCCGCCCGCCATGGAGATCATAAGAACGCGGGCCTATGATCTTACGGTCCTGCCTGGTTTCCTAAGCAAGGTTGGGAAATTTATAGCGTGGAAGATCCTTATTCCCGACGGCGAGGTTCTTTGGATGAAAAACGCCGTCAGGACATGTCTTGACCGTATAAAAAAAGGCGATATAAAAGCCGTATATACTACTTCGTACCCATACAGCGATCACCTGCTGGGGCTCGAGATAAAGAAACGCTTTCCTGACCTTTTCTGGGTGGCCGATTTCAGGGATGAATGGACCAACAACCCTTACCTCATCGACAACCCGCACAGGAAATCCCGTATGAAAAAGGAGAGGGAACTGGAGAGGGAAGTGCTTGAGAAAGCGGATGTCCTCGTGACCAACACGCCTGTCATGAAGAGGAATTTTGTCCGTCTTAATCCGGGGATCGACCTCGAAAACAGGATGCATGTGATTCCCAACGGGTTTGATACCGAGGACTTTGAGAATCTGAAATACAATAAGACCAGGAATTCCCGGTTTACCATCACCTACACGGGGGCCCTGTATGGCCGGAGGAAACCCGACCTGTTCCTGAAGGCCGTGGGTGATCTGGTACAGAAGGGAAAAGTAAATAAAGAGAAAATACTGATACGGTTCATAGGCAGCTTTAAACCTGGGGTGCTGAAGAAGCTCGTGGACTCCTGCGGACTTGACGGAGCCGTTGAAATGATAAGTTACATGGATCATGAACAATGCCTCAGGGAGATGATGGAATCCGATGCGCTGCTGCTGCTTGAAGGCGGCGGCCCGGGATCCGAGGCTTTCTATACCGGAAAGCTGTTTGAATATATCCAGACAGGCAACCCCATCCTGGCTGTCATCCCCGAGAACGGAGCGGCCGCGGAACTTATCCGGAGCACAAGAACCGGCATTATATGCCACTGGCCCGATGTGGATGCGATAGGAAAGGGATTTGCCGATTTATACTACAGCTGGGAGAACGATAAGTGTATAATTGATCCTGATAGGATAGAAATTGCCCGTTACGACAGGAAAACTCTGACGGGCAGCCTGGCAGACCTTCTTAACAAATCAGTCAATCAATCCAGACAGGGAGGACCGGCTTATGAAGTTTATTGATGAGAAAGGACGCATCTTCGGGAAAATAAATATCTTCGATCTTATAGTCCTGATCGCTTTGGTTATCGGCATCGGAGCGGTAGGCTACAAGATTGTGAAAGACAGGCAGGCGGCGTCCCAAAAACCCCCGACAAAGACTTACATTGTCACAGTGAAGTCCAGCGCCATGCCGGACAATTATGCGGAAGCCCTTCTCAAGGACCCAAGGATCTTTTATGACAACGACTGGTTCGTCAACGCGAAGATCGTGGACGTCCGCGAGGAGCCGGCTGTTATAACCGTGCAGACCGCCGACGGAAAACTGGTCCAGGCCGTGAGTCCGGACCTGAAGGATGTCTATATCGACATCGAGGTCGAGGATAAGCAGGATATCCCGGATATACGCATCGGCCGCTATGCCGTAGCCATAGGCGGCAAGATAACGGTAAAGACCATCTATGCTACCGGCGCGGACAGCATAGTTCTTGATATACGTGAGAAATAACAGGCAGGGTACGATAACATATTCATGTCAGAGGTAAGCGTCATGCTTGAAATTTGGTTCAAAAACAGCCTGACATACCGGTTTGCGATAGCTTTCCTAAATATAGTAAGCCAGAGCTGTACAGGCAGGCTGGTGAACGGAATCGGCTCCGCTCTTGTAAACAGCAGGATAGCCGGTTGCCTGAAACATATCGCCACCCGTCCGTATAAGCCTGAGAAATCGTTCTTCTGGCGTTTTAGGGAAAGCATAAATCAAAGAAGCGCGGCTTTCAGGGAAAGAATGTACAATTTCCTGAAAGAAAGCCGCGTATATGCTCTGCTTTCAGGTTCAAAAGCTTTTTACCTCATAAATATGCTGCTGATCCCCACGGTTGCGTTCTATCCGTTCATCGATGAATTGGGGAGAAAACTCTTAAGCGGGTTCTCGCTTTTCGGCCTCTGGGATGAGGCATATCTTGCCATAGCCGCCATGTATGTTTTCCTGAGATGGTTCTTTGCAAAGAGAAAAGGACCTGCGGCAAGCACTCCTGCAGGAGCTCCCATGCTGCTTCTCATGGCGGTGTCCGTGTATCTTTACCTGATGAATTCCACTTACCCGCAGCTGGGCTTTGAAGGATTGCGGGTAGTTATCCAGTATCTCTTCTGGTTCTTCATATTGAACAGTTATCTTGATGACGATAACAAGGCATACCTGGTAATAAGGCTCCTGGTTTATGCCGGCGGGATAATGGGCATCCATGGCATCATCCAGTACATTCTCAAGGTTCCGATGCCGTCAAGCTGGACAGATATCGCGGAAGGAGCCTCGGGTACGAGGGTGTTCTCCATCGTTGAAAGTCCAAATGTATTGGGAAGTATATTCATACTGACCATACCTCTTTGCCTGGCCCTGGTTCTCCAGAGGGAAAGAAAATTCAATGACAGGCTCGTTTTCTTTGTACTGCTGGGTGCAATGGGACTCAGCCTTGTCCTCACCCTCTCAAGGGGAGCATGGTTCGGGGCTGTCGTTGCTCTCGGACTGTTCTGCCTTGCCATCAATCCCCGGTGGCTGTTCCTCCTCGGTATATGCGGGGGAGCAGCGCTTATGATCCCTTCCGTCTGGAACAGGATTGAATACCTGATGTCGCCCCAATACGTGATAAGCAGCATGACAGGAGGCCGCCTTTTGCGCTACCAGAGAGGTATGGACATGTTCCTGCGCAACAAATGGACAGGAGTCGGCCTGGGCCATTTTGGCGGCGCGGTCGCCATGAACAATAAAAATCTTATCCCCGATACCTTCTACATGGACAACTATTGGCTGAAAACCGCGGTAGAAATGGGGATATGGGGACTGGCCGCTTTCGCCCTGCTGATAGCAGTCCTGATTTTCTGGTCAATCCGTGCGGTAAAGCAGAGTAAAGACTATGACACTCAGCTGGTGACAGCCGGCGGATTCGCCGGGCTGTGCGGCGTGATCGTCCATAATCTCGGGGAAAACATATTCGAAGTGCCGTACATGGTGGCCTATTTCTGGGTCATCGCGGCCATTGTGTTTTACTTCGGCCTCAGACGAAATAAGCAAGTGTGACATGTCAATTATTGATCCTTAAGCAGCCGGTATGCAGTTTCAATATTTGCCTGGGCCATGATCTTCAGGCGCTTCTTCGACTGGCGGAGTTCTTCCCGTATCTTTTCACGGTTTTGCCATATCGAATCTATCTGCCTGCACATTGCGGCGATGTCAAGCCTGTCCATGGTTCCCGCGGAAGGCTGGCCGATCTCCTTTAAAAATGCGTCTACTTTGGGTTCATACACAAGACCCAACAGCGGAACGCACTGGCTTGCGGCATATATGACCGAATGGAGACGCATGCCTACCATAAGTTCGGTCCGGCCTGTCAGTCCAAGTATGAGTTCCGGTGAATATATCCTTGTAATGATGGAAGAGGGGTGTTTCATCCGGTTCCTTATTGCCTGAGATATATCGAAGTCTCCCGGGTATTGCATGGGGATGAAAACGGGATGAGCGCCATAGGCCTCCGCGCAGTAGTCAGCAACCTCTGCTACCTTACCTAAGTAATTCGAATCAAGCCATTTCCTGATGGAGAAACCAATCAGCGGCTTATTGAAAGGTATTTCCTCGGATTCCATGAGCCTGTCCACATCTTCCCTGCATGCGGGCTCCAACAGGACAGCGGGGTCGGAAGTCACGTAAATATGGGGATTCTTAATACCCATAGCTTTTATTTCACTGAACGACCCGGAATCACGCAGACTAATGGCATCCAGGGTGTTCAGGGTTTTTTCTGCCATGCTTCTGTTGAATTTGCGCTTTATGGGTCCAATACCATTGGCAAAAAGCATGGTCTTCGCCCCCAGCCTTTTCGCCATTCTCAGGACGGTGAGATAATACCAGATGGACCTGTTGCTGGTATTGTCCTGTATGAGGCTTCCGCCGCCGGCGAGGAACAGCCTTGTGGTTTTCAGCATGCGGAAAACCTTGACGATATTGAAACGGTTGACCGAATCTACGAGATACACCTTCATGGTCTCTTTAGGGTTCCTGGAAAATACCATGAACGAAAGTTCGGGGTCAATCCTGCGAAGTGCATCAACAGCCGAACGCAGTATGGCTTCATCGCCGCTGTTCTTGTACCCGTAATAGCCAAGTATGGCAATGTCGTATTTCTTGTTGTCTGCCTTGTTCCTGGACTCGTTTTTCAGGATTGTTTCATATATATGCAGCTGGGTTTCATACATTTTCCGCAGAGAGAACTCAGCTTCGGCCTTTTCCCTCAGCGCGGCTCCCATTCTTTCACGCTTTTCCCTGTCAAGGGAAAGCTCCGCAAGATGCCTGCCAAGTGTTTTCCAGTCCTTCGGCTCCACGAGATACCCGTTCACGCCCGTTTCGATAAGATCTCCCAGGCCGCCGACCCGGGTGCCGACAAAGACCTTTGAAAAACGCGCGCCCTCAAGAACGACATAGGGGAACCCCTCGCTGATGGATGTGAGCACATTGATGTCGATGACCTGGAAAAAGTCATAAGGCTTGTCGACAAGTCCCGTAAAGTGGACATACGAAGACAAACCCAGTTTATCGGCAAATTGCTTTAAGTGCGGCATCAGATCTTCACCGGGGCCGGCTATGATGAAGCGGGCGTCGGGATTTTCCTTCACCACTTCGGCGGCGGCCCTGAGGAAAGTCTCATGGTCCTTGACAGGATGCAGGCGTGCCATAATGCCGATTATAACGCTGTCCTCGGGGAAGCGGATATTGTAACGGGCAAAAAACTCCTTCCTGGTGCAGGCAGGTATCTCGTTGTCAAAGGGGATACCATTGTTGACCAGGTATAAATGCTGGGGATCGAACCCCCTGTCCCTGAGCAGTTCTCTCAGGCTGCTTGAAACGCTTATGTGATAATTGATACGCCTCAGCGCAATCATATTGATGACGCCGAATGTATACCGCTTAAAAAAACTGTGCAGATAATCGAGGTGGTAATCGCTGTGAACTGTGGTCACCACCGGAATACCGGTGATGCGCTTTATAATCGAGGCCATCATGTTGGCCTTGGCGCCGTGGGAATGGATTATGTCATATTGACCCGACCTGACCAGCTTAAGGGTTTTTCGCAGGTCGGCCAAAATATTGCCTGTCCGGATGACGCGGGCATCAATCCCCATAGCCACAGCGTCATCATGGAACCGGCCTTTCCTGTAACTTACCAGCGTAACTTCTATATTCTTTCCCAATTCCTTTATTAGCTGGAGGACATGGCTCTTGGCGCCGCCCTCGTCGCCTCCGCCTATCAGGTGTATTACCTTCATCCCGGGTCAGATCCTTTCATTCATGCAGCCTGATATTGCGCCATTCGTCACCGATAAGGATACGTTGGTGCGTGAAACCGATGTCTGTTAGCAATTCAAGGGCTTCCTCGAACCAGAAATCTATTTTGTCCGGATGATGGCAGTCCGAGTTTACCATTACCGGGATGCCCATATCCAGGCAGGCCTCAAGTATCCATCTGCTGGGGTACGGCTCGGTCATGTATCCCCTCGCTATGCCGCCGGTATTGACTTCGACGATGGTGTTGGACAGGGAAACAATTTCAAGGGTTTTCATCACTTCTTCCCTGTAATGGTCGTCCTCTTCGCTGAAATAACGGCCGTTTCCGTTGTTTTTCCTTATCACGTCCAGGTGGGCGACGATGTTGGGAGGCATTTTCATGAGCATTTCCCTTACCAGGCCGTAGTAAGCGGTCACAAGGGCGTCCGCATCGTTATCGAACCCGTTTTTCAGCGTATCCTCGAACTCTTCGCGGGTCCCGTCGAGGGGCATGTATGTTCCCGTTTTCTCGTTTTTGATAAAATGGACGGCGCCTATGGTATAATCTATACCGTTCTTTATGCGCCAGTCGTTACAGCCGGGATAATAATCGGCCTCAAGTCCCGCGTATATCTCGATGGTTCCCCTGTATTTATCTTTCAGGGTCTTTATTGTTTTTATATACTCCTCGAAAAGCTCATGCTTAAGGTTCCATTCCGACTCGAACGAAACGGGGGCGTGGGCTGAAAACCCGAACACTCTGAAACCTTTGGATACGGCGGACTGTATATACTCCTCCAGTTCGCCTGTTCCGTCGTCAAAACGGCTGTGGGAGTGAAACGTGCTTTTTATCATATATCTCCTTTTTATTTCTCAATGCTTTCCGTTCTTTGAGAAAACCTTGATCATGTCGCCGATGGTTTTCAGGGATATCAGCTCGACATGACGCTTGATTTTCTTGGTGGTAGTTTTCTCAAATTCGCCTTCGCGTATTTCAAAATGTCTTATCTTCTTGTAGGAAGACAATTTCTTGTTGGCTTTCTGAACTTCCTGCTTGATTAGCTTGTAAAGCTCGTCGGGCACGGGCACCTTGCCGAATTTCTCGACGATTACTTCCATGTTGGGCACTATCTTTGCGCAGACAATGGTGTCGTTTTCATTTTCATTGTCGATGCCGTAAACCAGCGACTCTTTTATGTACTCGCTCTTGTTCAGGTAAAGCTCCACATCCTCGGGGAATATATTTTTCCCGTTTTTCGTGACGATTACGTTTTTCTTGCGCCCCGAGATATAAAGGAAGTTGTTCTTGTCAAGGTAACCGCTGTCCCCGGTGTACAGCCAGCCGTCGCGAATGGCTGCCTGGGTTGCTTCAGGATTTTTATAATATCCCAGCATGACGATGGGTCCTTTGATCTTGATCTCACCTATTCCGTCGGGTCCCGGATTGTCGATGGCGATCTCTATGCCCGGAAGAGGCTGACCGGCGGAGGCATCCCTGTAGAAATCAAGGCGGTTGACTGACACGATGGGTGAACACTCGGTAAGCCCGTAACCCTGCATTATGTTCAGTCCCATTGCCCTGAGGGCCCTGGATACCTTCGGGTTGAGAGGTGCTGCGCCCGAGATGACAAGGCGGAGGTTTCCGCCGAGGTTATCAAGAACTTCCCTGAAAAGGTGCCTTCTGATATCGATACCCATTTTGAAGAGGACATGGGATATGAAAATCCCGAACTTCAGCGCTGCAAGACGTTTCTCCTTCTGGGCTTTCTTGATTATCTTCGAATATACGTTTTCCAGTATTAGGGGAACACTCATGATTATAGAAGGCTTGTATTCCTGGAGGTTGCTTGTTATGTGCCTCAGGCCTTCACAGAAGCAAATGGTTACTCCCATGTAGACCATGGTCAGGAAACCTGCGGTACATTCATATGTATGGTGCAGTGGCAATATTGACAATATCGAGTCGCTGTTGTCAGCGTTAAGCAGCTTGGCGACACCCATTATATCCGATGCTACGCTTTTATGGCTCAGCATTACTCCCTTGCTCTGTTCGGTAGTTCCCGAGGTGAAGATGAGCATGCTCATGGCTTCATTGTCTATGGCTGCATTGACGAATGAATTGTCTCCGTTGCTTATAAGTTCCTTTCCTCTTCCCGTCAGTTCGCTGAACGACAGGACTTCGTCATTTTCACTTTTTGCAAGATCAAAGCATATTATCTTTTTGAGCTTGGGAAGCCCCGGTTTCAGCCGGAGCAGGACATCGAGATATTCCCCCGAGCAGAAGACGGCGTTCGAATCGCTCCTGTCGAGCAAAGACGCGATCTCATTTTCCGGAAGCTCCTTGTCAAGAGGAACTACCACTCCGGTCCCGTTAACGACAGCAAGGTAGGAAACACACCATTCGTACCGGTTTTCGCTTATGATGCTTATCATGCTTCCTTTCAGGCCAATGCTGCACAGGGCCGTGCCCAGGTAGTTTATATCGTTGCTGAACTGCCGGAAACTTACACTCCTGATCGTTCCGCTGCTGCCTTTGACAAGGAAAGCGTCAAGATCGCCGTATATTTCCGTACTTTGCCGTACCATGTCGCGCAGATCGCTAATGTACCTGACTTCATAGAGCTTACTACCCTTACCCATAATCATAAACTCCCATCTTCGGTCCATCGAACAGACATAATCGGTTAACGTTGAGTTTATTATACTTTATGTATTCTCTGATGACAACACAATCAATGGGACACCTCCTGTCCGGCGCGCAGAAAGCGGCGCTCCTGCATTCGGTTTTAAGCGGTAAAATCCCTTATGGTTTTTGTCGAAAAAATGCTTATAAAGGCCTGTTGTTTCGTGAAATTGTTGAAACATGGTCTTTTGTATGATATTATTTATTGAGAGCTGTTAATCCACGCTTTTTAGCTGCTGAGCGCTTTTCCGGTTACCAATCATGTCGAAAAGAGGGATATCCTATGAGCAGCGTGATCAAGGTAAATGCAAGTGTCTATTCCCGTATCGGTTACGGCAGGACGAGCAATACCAACTCCTTTTATATGAACGGCAAATTCTCATCCGACAATAATGTCGATAATATCCAGGCATCCATGGAAAACAGGGGCCTGGAATACCTGTTTTCAGTTGCCGACAACATGGTATGCGACCATCCTGAACAGGATATCAGTGTTTCCATCCTCAGGGAACTGGGAAAGTTTCATGAAAGGATCGCAGTAAGCGGCGGAAATATCCAGGGAAAAATCAGGGAACTGGAAAACCGTGTGAATGACGCCGAACGTCTTATTAAAAGCTTCCTTGAAATGAACAGGGTACCTGCGGACGACCCTTCATGGAATATGGGCTTTTCCGGCCTTCTTCTTTCAGACGGGCAGTTTGTCGCTCTGAGCAGCGGCAGCGGCCGTATTTACATGATGCGGGAAGGCATGTTCAGACCGCTTGCATCCGAGACTTCACGGGCGAAGAAGGAAATCGACATCAGGATGAACGAGGACGCGGAGGTTAGTGAACTGGAGCTTCCGGGAGATGAAGAGCGCGGCAGCGTCATAGTCTCAGACATTTATAATATCCAGGAAGGAGATTCCTTTATTCTTCTCAGCGACGGCCTGTACCAGGCACTGGGCGAGGAAAAGATCGAGGATCTTCTTGCCCTGAGAAGCGACAGCACGTATATTGCCTATCGTCTGGTAGAAGAAGCATTGAAGAGAAAAACAACAGGAGATGTTACAGCATTGGTGGTCCAGGTGGAAAAAGTGACCGCCAGCGCGGGGACAGTGAAAAAATCGGCTCCGCGCGCCCAGTCGAGACAAACCGTCAAGACAAGGGTTGACAAGCTGAATAAGGCTCCTGCCATCACATACAAGTATGACCGGAGAAATGCGGCAAAATACAAAAGCACTGTATTGGTCGTTATGGTCATTATTTCCGTAATGTTGCTGTTCGGTTTGGTTTTCAAGATGATTGATTCCCTCATGAAAACCGGCAGTGAAAACATAGGGAAAAACCCGTCGACAACTACCGCATCCCCGACGTTGTCCCCGACCAGGTCTCCCGGCGAGACAGGTTCTCCTGCGGATGATCCGGACGAGACGGTCACCCCGACCCCGACACCGACGTCCACGCCGACCCCGACACCCGAGGAACAGATCCATGTGGTTCAAAAGGGAGACAGCATGAGCGCGATTACGAGGAAGTATTACGGGGATACGACGCTTCTGAACAAGCTGTGCAAGTATAATAACATATCCGATCCCGACAAGATCATCCAGGGACAGAAAATAAAGATACCGCCCATTGAGGTCCTGAAGAACCTGAATTAAACGAAAACTAAAAGAACACTGAATTCTTCATAAAAAGTCCTGCCATTTTCGTGGCAGGACCTTTTTATTCGTCCGTTCTTTCAGTCAGGGCTGAAATGGTTTTGTAAATGACGTTCAGTTCGTGCAGGGTGCAATTGCTGAGGCTGCGTTCTATTTTGCTCTGGAGATCCCTTCCGTCGGTTCTTTCAGGAAAGAACACCGAATCAACCGAAAAGTTAAGGGAACGGGCCAGCCTGTAAAGAATGTCCACAGAAGGTTTCCTCCGTCCCGCTTCAAGCTGTTTGAGATGGACGGAAGTAATGCCCACCATCTCTGCAAGCTGTTCCTGTGTCAGTTTTTTCTCCGTGCGGGCATTTTTTATTGCCGCTCCTAGCCGCTTGGCATCAAGTTCCACTGTCTTCCGCCCTCCTTTATTGTTTATCCTAAATGTTGTCAGTTTACTTGAAAATTAACACAGCGCATACTATAATAGATTCTATTAGCATACCAGAAATGATGATTAATATTTATAAAAAGGAGTGAAAGCATTGCTGAACATTGCATTGTGCGACGATATGCCTTTGCTTCGGGGGATGCTTAAATCACTGATTCACGATTACGAGAACGAGAAAAAAGTCAAGTTCAACATCTTCCAGTTCGACAGCGGTGAGGAGCTTCTGGAGACATTTGATAATAACAGATCGTTTTTTGATGTTTTCTTCCTGGACTACCACATGAAAAAGCTCAACGGACTTCAAACGGCTACACATATCAGGCAATATGACAAAAAATGCGTCATAGTATTTGTTACATCCACGAATAAAAGAAATGAACTTATGACCGTCGAGCCCCTGTGTATAATGCAGAAGATACCGGACAGGCAGGAGATATTCGCAACCCTCGACAAAGCGCTTCTTCTCTGTAAAAGACCTGCTTGAGACAGAATACGGATATCTTTCCGGAGGTCTCAGACTTCCAGAAAGATATCCATTAATTTATGCCCTTCTTTTACCACGACACCGGTCGATTTTGCAAATGCTTCGGTATAGACGGCATCCGGATTTGCCTGGTCCGGTTTCCGGCTGTCATAGAACACAAAGGGGACCGGATCGCCGCAGTGAGTCCTGATGGCAATGGGAGTAGGATGGTCGGGCAGGAGCAATAAACGGTACTCGTCTATGTCCTCAAGCCCCTGCAGCAATGTGCCAAGGACCTCCTTGTCAATCAGCTCAATGGCGCGTATTTTTTCACTGAGTTGTCCCTGGTGACCGCATTCATCCGGAGCCTCGATATGGATATATACAAAGTCCCTGCCGTCGCGGAGCTCCCTTAAAGCCGCTTCGGCCTTTCCCCTGAAATTCGTTCTTATATTCCCGGTAGCTCCTTCGACGGCAACTGCCTTCATTCCGGAAGCGATGCCAATGCCCTTCACAAGATCCACCGCGGATATCACCGAGCCGCACAGGCCGTATTTTTCGATAAACAACGGCATATCAGGCTTTTTCCCCTGCCCCCAGAGCCATATGGATGTTGCGGGATTCAAGCCTTTTTCTAATCGATTCCTGTTTACGGGATGATTCTTAAGGATCTCTGCGCTCCTTTTCATCAGTTCAAGGGCGATCCCGCTGCCGGGTCCCTGGGGCAGATGTCCTGAAATTTTCTTGCCCGATATGTCATGGGGAGGTACGAGCCGAATGTCCATGGGTCCGTTTTTCCAGATCAGGCAATGCCGATAGCTTACCCCCGCATGGAAAGATATGCCTTCCCTGTTCAGCGCTGCTGCCACGGCTTTCATCAGTTCGGCGGCTTCCCCGGTAGTAATCTCCCCGGCGCTGTAGTCCAACATGGTGCGGTCCTCGTATATTTCTTCATCGCTTAAGGTAACCAGGTTGCATCTCAATGCCGTATCTTCCGGATCAAGCTTAAGCCCCATGCTTATTGCCTCGAGGGGAGAACGCCCTGTATAGCAGGTTCTCGGATCGAACCCTAACACCGAGAGATTGGCCACGTCACTGCCGGGAGGCATTCCTTCGGGTATGGTATGGACCATACCGACTGTTCCGGCCTTTGCCAGTTTATCCATGTTGGGCTTGAAAGCAGCTTCCAATGGGGTCTTTCCGTCTATTTCAGCGACTGGCCAGTCGGCCATGCCGTCACCGAGAACGACGATGTATTTCACAAAAAATCACCTCAATTTGACAAAAAGCTGCCTTCTTAACGAGAAAGCAGCTTCAGGACGAAATCAATCTTACAGTTTTGATGCTATATACTCATCACGGCCTGCCAGGTTCCATACAGGGGAATTTCTGCCCAGACGACGTATCGACTTTATATGAAGATCGTCTATCGACCGGACCGAAAGCATACTCATCAGTGCGCCCATGATCGCTGCCACGATTTCACAGTCGTCCGGCCCTTGCGTATTGACAGACACTGCGTTTTCATCCCGCGCAATACTTGTTTGTGTTTCCTTGTTTTCTTTTTCCAGGCCAAAAAGCCTTGCAAACACTGACATACCTGACCTCCGTCAAAAGAAGCTGATTGATTCTGCTCAATATTATAATAAACTTAGCATAATTTAACGTGTCAAGTCAAGGATAGTATGCCGGTAAAGACAGGGGACGGCAGGCTGTGAAAAAATCTTAATCTGCGCAAATAAAGCGTTTCTGCATGCGATCTCAGACAACATTGTCAACGATTATTGCGCATTTTTCGCTATTTGTTATAATTGATTTATCGGGGCTTTGCACCTTATGACTCCCGGTTCAGCATACCCGATACCCTTTTGATCATGCAAAGGCAGGTATGGAGGTTTGTTATGGAGAAGAAGGTAACGAAGGAAAGCATTATCATTGACGTCCTGATGATGGACAGAGGCACTGCTCCGATATTTATAAGGCACGGGATGCATTGCCTCGGATGCCCGTCTTCATCAGGTGAGAGCATTGAAGACGCTTGCGCCGTTCATGGAATCGATGCGGATAAGCTTGTTGATGATTTGAACCAATATCTGAACTCCAAGTAATGTGACCCAATGAGGTGAGTTATGAAGATACACGAAATTGCACAGATAATTAAGGCAGAAATTTGCACCAGGAACCATGATCCGAACATTGAGATCTATTCAGCCTGCAGTGCCGACCTGATGAGTGATGTCATGGCATTTTCCAAGTCAAACGCTCTTCTCCTGACAGGTCTTATCAATCCGCAAGTCATAAGGACCGCTGAAATGATGGACATAAAAGTGGTTGTTTTTGTCCGCGGCAAGAAACCGCTTGATTCCATGATAAGCATGGCCGAGGAAAAAGGGATCGCTCTCCTGGCTACCGACTACCCCCTCTTCGTGGCAAGCGGGAAACTTTATCAAAACGGGATTCGCGGTCGCGGAGAATAGCAGATGGGCACCGTTGTAAGAGATTATATGATACCTGCCAATGATTTTACCGTGGCGGGAGAGGCGTCGAGCAGGGTAAGGAAGATCCTTACCCAACTGGGTGTTTCGCCGGATATAGTTAAACGGACATCGATAGCCATGTATGAAGCTGAAATCAACGCGGTAATACACGGCAACGGCGGAAATGCCCATGTAGAGATTGACGAGAATAAAATATACATTCGTATTTCTGACGAAGGCCCGGGTATACCTGACCTGGAGCTGGCGATGCAGGAAGGCTACTCGACGGCACCCGACAGCATAAGGGAAATGGGGTTCGGAGCCGGAATGGGGCTTTCAAATATAAAAAAGAACGCGGATATCCTGGATATCCAGACAGAAGTGAACAAGGGAACCACGGTTAATATAACCGTTTTCTTCAACCGACCATAATGCAGTATTGAGGAAACCGGAGCATGGAGCAGGAATATTTTCACTCAGTCACACTGGATAAAGGAAGGTGCAAAGGCTGCACCAACTGCATCAAGCATTGCCCTACCGAGGCGATTCGGGTCAGAAGCGGCAAGGCTGTGATAATAAAGGAACGCTGTATAGACTGCGGGGTTTGCATCCGTGTCTGTCCTTACCATGCAAAGCAGGCGGTTACCGATCCGGTTGACATGATAAAAAACTACAGCTACAGGATAGCGCTTCCCGCGCCCAGCTTATACGGACAGTTCGGGCCTGGTTATTCAAGGGAGCGCATTGTTCTTGCGTTGAAACATTACGGTTTCGATTACGTCTTCGAAGTGGCCAGGGCAGCCGAGATTGTTTCCAATGCATCGGAAAAATACATGAAGAACGGGGTCGTGAAGAAACCCGTGATCTCTTCCGCATGCCCTGCCGTAGTGAGGTTTATACAGATACGATTTCCGAACCTGATAGATAACCTTCTGAAAATCGAGGCTCCCATGGAAGTTGCCGCAGCCATTGCCAGGAAGGAAGTTCATGAAAAATACGGCATACCTGATGATAAAATGGGAGTTTTCTTCATATCGCCCTGCGCTGCCAAGGTTACCAGCGTAAAAGTTCCTTTAGGGAACCAAAAGTCAAAAGTGGACGGTGTCCTGTCCATGAAGGATATTTTCCTCCCGCTGCTTGATATAATGAAAAAACAGGGAGAAGTGACAAAAGAACCTTTTTCGCTGTCCAGCGCCATAGGCATCGCCTGGGCCGCGTCTGGCGGCGAGTCCGATGCTGTCAGGGAAGGACGGCGTATAGCGGTTCATGGCATACATAACGTGAACGATATCCTCGAACAGGCTGTACAGGGCGGACTTGACAACATTGACTTTATCGAAGCCCTCGCATGTCCCGAGGGATGCCTGGGCGGGCCCCTCGCCGTTGAGAATCCGTTTATCGCCAAGGTGAACCTGAAGTACGAAATCGAAAAAATCAGGCAAAACCAGGCTCACCGTGTTACGAGGACAGAAAACGCCGACGAGTTCGTCTGGAAGTCCAAGGTGGAATACAAGCCCATAATGAAGCTTGATGACGATATGATGAAGGCATTGGAGAAGATGCAGAAGATAGATGAGATCACTGAAGGCCTTTACGGCCTTGACTGCGGCGCCTGCGGAGCGCCAAGCTGCAGGGCCTTGGCCGAGGACATCGTGATGGGCAGCGCAAAGGAAACCGACTGCATCTTCAAGCTGAGAGAGAAGGTCTCCAGCATCGCCACCCAGCTCCAGCAAATCGAATGAGTATAGGGGACGTACACTTTTACTCATTTTGAGTATAGGGGACGGACTTTTAATCATGAAATTATGAGATTTTAACGGCTGTAGCCTGCAGCGATTTATCGCTCCGTGAATCCATCCGGGATTCAAGTCGCGACCGCTCCGCTATCCGTGCTTCGCTTAAATCGCATACAGGCACGCCGGCGACCAGGAGCCTTAAAAATGACTGTAAAAGAATTAGCCGAAAAATTCAATTATAGAATAGTGAACACGCCGGATTCCATCAACAGGCAGGTTACCGGCGCTTATGCATGCGACCTGCTGAGCCATGCGATGGCCAAGATCAATGAAGGTGACGCCTGGGTAACAGTGCATACCAACCTGAACGTGGTGGCCGTTGCGTCACTGACTAACTGCGCATGCGTGATAATTCCCGAAAATATTGAGATCGAGAACCAGACCATTGAAAGGGCAAATGATAAGGGAGTTGTTTTTTTGTCTTCATCAAAAAGCGCGGCCCTTATTTGTTATGATATAATTAATGCTATAAAGGATGTGCGATGAAGTACTGGGTTGACCTTCATATACATTCCTGCCTGTCCCCCTGCGCGGAGAATGACATGACCCCCAATAATATCGTCAATATGGCCCTGATAAAGGGACTTGATATTATCGCCGTGACGGATCACAACTCAGTCGGAAACGTCAGGGCTGTGACGGAGGTCGGCGTGCGCAGCGGGCTTATGGTGGTGCCGGGCATGGAAATTTGCACATCTGAGGAAATCCATCTTGTCTGCCTGTTTCCTGATTATGAAAATGCCATGTCTTTCGGAAAGCAAGTCTATGATAACCTGCCCCAGGTAACGAACAGGGAAGACATATTCGGCCCGCAGATTCTTATGGATGCACAGGACAATGAGACCGGCAGGGAAACCCGACTTCTTTCAGGAGCCTGCAACCTTGACATCGAAACTGCCATAAACCTCGTTAGAAGTTTTAACGGCGTCGTGATTCCTTCCCATGTAAACAGGCAGTCCTACAGCATACTGAACACACTGGGCTCTGTCCCGCCGGAATATGGCTTCAAATATCTCGAATTCTCTCCGCACAGGGGGACGGTTCCTTTATCCGCCCAAATCGAAGAATTTATACAGAATTACCCCGAACTCGGATCATATAACTTTATACACTCATCAGACGCGCATTTTCTAGGCGATATCCTCGAGCAGGAAGCCGCATTGGACCTTCCCGACAAGTCGGTTCAAAGCCTGTTGGCTGCCTTGTCCTGAAAGTTATTCACCTGTCCCCGATACTCAAAATGAGTGAAAGTGTACGTCCCCGTTACTCATTATCCTACCCTTGCCCTTGTTCAATTTATATTGATATAATGTGACTGACTAATCAAGGAAATATCGGGGTGAATCGCATGAGTACAGTATATAAAGTGGTCAGGTCCCAATGGCTGAACATAGACACTTTCATGCTTACCATAGAATCTGAGAAGATAGCCAAAAAGGCCAGAGCGGGGCAGATGGTACACATAAAATGCGGTGAAGGAACCGAAGCGTTTCTTAGAAGGCCCATCAGCATCTGCTCGGTTGACAGGGATAAAGGCACTTTCGACCTGGGTATCCAGGTAAGGGGAAAAGGCACGAAAATCCTGTCCCGTTTCAAAGAAGGCGATGATATAGATATTCTTGGACCTCTGGGTCATGGCTTTTCCATGTATCCGAAGCATAGGAAAATAATCGCGGTCGGCGGCGGAATAGGGATATTCCCGCTGCTTCAGCTCCTCAAAGACCATCCGGCAGAAAGTAAAAAAGCCATACTGGGCTTCAGGTCAAAACCCCTTGTGATACTGGAGGAAGAGTTCAGACAAAGCTGTAACGAGCTCCTGATTGCCACTGACGACGGAAGTTACGGGGAAAAGGGATTTGTCACCGACCTGCTGAAGAAAGAAGTCGAAAAAGACCCGCCCGATATGGTTTTCTTCTGCGGCCCGATAGTGATGATGAAAGCAGGGGTACAATTGCTTCAGAATTATAATGTGCCCTGTGAAGTTTCGATGGAACAGCGCATGGGCTGCGGTATCGGCGCCTGCATGACATGTGTCTGCAAGGTCAAAAAAGGCGATGACTGGAATTACACCCAGGTATGCAAAAGCGGCCCGGTGTTCGGCGGGGACGAAGTGATATTCGATTGATCGGAGGTATGTGTGATGGATAACAATATTAACCTTGAAGTAAATATTGCGGGACTGAAACTCAAGAACCCCGTCATCGCGGCCTCCGGTTGCTTCAGCTTCGGCCGCGAATACAGCAGGTTTTTCGATTTGAACAGGCTGGGGGGAATAGCTGTGAAAGCCCTGACCAGGCAGCCCAAAAAAGGTAATCCTCCGCCCAGGATAGCAGAAACGCCATCGGGCATACTCAACAGCGTGGGGCTGCAGAACCCCGGCGTACAGGTCTTTATAGAGAAGGAAATTCCCTTTTTAAGAAATTATGATACCGCCATTATAGCCAACGTGGCGGGAGATACTGTCGAGGATTATGAATACATGGCAGAAACCCTTTCGAATGCGGATGTCGATGCAATAGAGCTAAACCTTTCCTGTCCCAATGTGAAGGAAGGCTGCATGGCTTTCGGAAGCAGTGCTGAAGGAGTATTCAAAGTAGTTTCCACAGTAAGGAAAAAAGCAAGTAAACCCCTGATAGTAAAGCTTACGCCCAACGTGACAGATATAACCGAGATCGCAAAAGCCGCAGAGGCTGGCGGCGCCGACTCGGTGTCCCTTATAAACACATTGCTGGGGATGGCCATTGACGCCAAAACGAGAAGACCCATACTGGGAAATGTCACGGGAGGGCTTTCGGGACCGGCCATAAAGCCTATAGCGCTCAGGATGGTCTACCAGGTTTCAAAGGCAGTTAAGATACCTGTGATAGGCATGGGAGGTATATCCAACGGAACCGATGCCGTTGAATTCCTGCTTGCAGGAGCCTCAGCGGTGATGCTGGGAACAGCCGGATTTGCAAATCCCATGGTCTGGATCGAAACGATTGACGGGATAGAAAAATATATGATTGAAAACAAGGTCAAATCCGTGACCGAACTGGTCGGAGGGCTTATTGTATGAACCGGGAGCTGATAGGATATCTTTTTGAAACGAAAGCCATACGGGTATGTCCCAAGGACAGGCCCTTCTGGTATACCTCAGGGAAAATCGGGCCTTATTACGTCAATACCCATTTTCTCTATGGCAGCGAAGAAAAAGCCAATGAGTTCCTGACCCTGATAGACGGACTGAAAGATAATAAACTGTCCTGCTCCGGGGAGTTTCACAGGGCTTCGAAAGAAAATTACCGCGCCGACAGGATATACAAAGGGACCATTGATGCCCTCGTATCTTATGCAAGGGAGAATCTTGACACCGACAGGATCGATTATATCTCCGGCGGCGAGAGAAGGGACTGGTTTTTCTCGCTCATGGTGGCAGACCTTTTAGGGAAGCCCCATTTAACGCTGTTCAAGGATCTCTCGTCCGTTCTGTACAAAAACGGGAATTCAGAGGAAGCAGGCGATCTTAACGGCGCAAGCGTCCTTCACATAGCCGACCTGATTACGACCGCGTCCAGCTATGAAAGGGCATGGGTCCCGGCCGTCCGAGGAAAAAACGGCCGAATGAAATGGAGCCTGGTTGTTGTGGACAGATTGCAGGGCGGAGCGGAAGTATTGAAAAGCCGGGGTGTTGAATCCCATCAGCTGGTTTCCATAGACCGGGAGGTATTCAAAAAGGCCGCGGAAGCAGGTTACATCGATAAGGAGCAGCTTGGCCTTGTTTTGGATTACATGGATGATCCTGAAGGCTCCATGAAGGAATTCCTTAAAAACAATCCCATGTTTTTAAAGCAGGCCCTTTCGGGAGATGCTAAGACTGCGCAGAGGGCGCGGCTTCTGATACAGAACAACTTCTATGGTGTCAGCGAATTTTTCAAAGATATGTGAAGCAGGGGCAAGGTATGAAATTGCCTGATTTTTTTAAAGAATACTTCAAACAGTTGATGGAAGAACAGGAATACAGGGCGTTTTTGGATGCCTTTGACGGCGCGCGCTGTTATGGCATCAGGGTGAACACGCTGAAAATCCGTCCTGATGAACTGCTGTCGCTCCTGGAAAGGGACCTGGAGCCCGTGCCATGGGCTCCCACCGGCTTCTATTACCCGGAAGGAGAGTCTTTTGGAAAGCACCCCGCCTATCACGCAGGCCTTTATTATATCCAGGAACCAAGTGCCATGATGCCTGCTGAAGCCCTCGCGCCGGAGCCGGGCGAAAAAGTGCTGGACCTGTGCGCGGCCCCTGGAGGGAAGACCACTGCCCTGGGCGGCAAGATGCGAAACCAGGGCCTCCTGGTGTCCAATGACGTAAGTCCGAAGCGCGTAAAAGCGCTGGTGAAGAATGTCGAACTCATGGGCCTGACCAACACCTTTATAACCAACGAGACTCCTGACAGGCTGAAAACATTCTTTCCCGAGTATTTCGACAGGATACTCCTTGACGTTCCGTGTTCGGGCGAAGGAATGTTCAGGAAGGACAGGGAAGCCGTGCAAAGCTATTCAAAGTACAAAAGCGGCGAGTGCGCAGCCCTCCAGAGGGCAATATTCGATTCGGCATACGCCATGCTGAAACCCGGCGGCATCATAGTCTATTCCACCTGTACCTTCAATCCCCGCGAGAACGAGGAAAATATAGAGTTTTTCTTAAACAACTACGACATTGAAGCCGACAGGCTCGAGCCGACAGGAGGATTCGAGCCGTCCCGCGGGTCCTGGACCAAATCAAAAGACCAAAGTCTTTCCGCGGGCTTAAGGCTGTGGCCCCATAGGGCGCGGGGCGAAGGCCATTTTGTCTTCCGCCTTAAGAAAAAAGGCGAAAGAAAGGGAAACGGTCAACTCGCGTCAAATGCCGGATACACTTCGAAGGAAGCGGAACAGGCGGCTGAAATATACCGGGATTTCGCCAGTGATAGCCTGAATGGTCTCCAGGAAGGCATATACCACTTGCAGGGATCAAGCCTGTACCTGTTTCCGGCGTATATGGAAAAACTTCCGCCGGTAAGATGGGAGAAGGCGGGGCTTTACCTTGGGGAATGCAGAAATGGCCGCTTCGAGCCGTCCCAGTCCCTGCTTATGGCTAAAAAGCCCCGGGAATTCAGGAGGGTAATCCGGTTTGACAGGAACGACCATAACATTATAAGGTACCTGAAAGGGGAAACCCTTTTCCATGCGGTGGATAAGGGATATGCGGGCAGCAGGGGATACGCGGCCGTATGCTATGAAGACTATCCGCTTGGATGGGTGAAACAGGACGGGGAGATGCTGAAAAACCTGTATCCGAAAAGCTGGAGGATGATGTGATGCCGAAACTTAGACTGGATAAATTCTTAAGAGACCAGGGCATAGCCTCCAGGAGCGAGATCAGGGAACTTATAAAAAAGGGGTTCGTGACGATAAACGATGTCGCTGCAAGGGACCCGTCGGCCTACGTTGAAACCGTCAGCGATACCGTCAGAGTCTACGGGGAAACGGTTCAATACAGGGAGTTTGTCTACTATATGCTCAACAAGCCAAAGGGGATCATAACCGCCACCGAGGACAGGAATGAGAAGACAGTACTGGACCTGTTTCCCGAGAATGTCAGGCGAAGGGGAGTGTTCCCCGTCGGCCGCCTTGACAGGGATACCGAGGGACTTTTGATAATAACAGACAACGGGCTTTTTGCCCATAACCTGCTTTCGCCCAAAAAGCATGTACCCAAGCTTTATGAAGCGGTGCTAAACAGGCATCCCGGAGAAGAAGCCATAAAGGCCTTCCGGGAAGGGGTGAATATTGGAGGATACATCGCGTTGCCTGCAAACCTAAGTTTCGTGTCGGGTTCGGACCCGGTAATAGCCCGGGTCGAGGTCTACGAAGGCAAGTTCCACCAGGTCAAGAGGATGTTCAGGGCTGTAGGTGCCGAAGTCCTTGAATTAAAGCGCCTGCGGATTGGCGATGTCTGGCTTGACGAATCCCTGGAGCCGGGCGAATACAGGGAGCTTACCGATGAAGAACTCGCCTTGCTGTCAAAATGAGTATCGGGGACAGGTGATTTACTTCGTTGTCATTCAAAAGAGTGCAGCGACGAAGAATCTCAAGCACCAAATAAATAGATAAACAGAAAAAAAGCCCCTTCGTTCAGGATGACATATAGGTACTGCGAAAAAAGGAGTTGCTTTTATGGAAAAGAATACGCTGCAGAAACTCGGCCTGATGCTGCAGGGAATAGCCGTCAGGCTTACCGATGAAATAGAATATTTCGAAGCAATGACCGGGGAATTCAAGTCCGGTACGAAGATCTTTCCCCTGAAACTGGTCCCGGAAGGGGATATGTTCAGGATAAACTTCGGGGGCAGAAGCATAAAAGCCCGTTCTGATGAGATTCCCGGGCTTATATCGGGTTTTGCGGACCCTTACGAAAAGGTGACGCTTACGTATAAAAGCCGCGGCGAGATACTCATAATCGAAGCCGAAGGCAAAAACGTCACAATGAAAACAAAAGCCCTGGAAGAGGAGAAGGACAGCATAATAAAAGGTCATGCTGAAACGGGTACTCTTTCAGGGCGCGAATACCTTATAAAGCCCGGAAAAGCCGATAAGCTTCTTAAGGCCATAAACATAATGGCCGAAAACGGCAAGATCAGGAATGACATGATCCGTAAATACAACCAGATTGATCATTTCGTCGAACTTGTGGAGCCGATGCTCAGGGACCTGACGGAAGGCCGGAACGAGCTTAAGATCGTGGACTGTGCCTGCGGCAAGTCCTACCTTTCGTTCGTGCTTAATTATTACCTGAAGGAAGTCATGAAAGTTAACTGCAGGATCACGGGAATCGACATATCCGAAGGCGTCATACAGTCCAGCAGGGAAATAGCTGAAAAGCTGAATTACCGCAACATGGATTTTATTACAGGCGATATCCGCACACTCCTTTACGAGGATGAAAGAGGAAAGGCCATCCAGCCTGACCTGGTTATCAGCCTTCATGCATGCGACGTTGCCACCGATTACGCCCTCGCTTACGGGATCAGGAACCGTGCCAGGGGAATCATAGCTGTCCCGTGCTGTCACAGCGAGCTTCTGAACCAATACTCGTACAAACCTTTTGATGAGATCATAAAACACGGGGTATTCAAGGCAAGGCTTGCCGACATCCTGACCGACGGGCTGAGATGCATGATCCTTGAGGCTTTCGGCTACAGTGTTTCCGCCGTCGAATACGTCTCGCCCCTTGACACTCCCAAGAACCTTCTTATACGCGCGGTGCTCACAGGACGTTTCAATCCCTGGAAATATGAGGCATGCATAGAAATGGCGAAAAAACTCGATTCAGATCCTGCGCTCCTCAGGGAAACAGTAAATTTGCATAAATATTGAACCCCGCCGTTTTTATTTTTTCCCCACCATTACAATTTTTTCTTGATTGCTTTACTTAAGGAAAAACTCCATATATAATCTGTTGTAAAATTGGATGGAAAGCTAAGGAAATAGAGAAAAGGAGCGGATAAATAATGAAAAAAGGAATATACGATGAAAACGGCGTATCGCTTTCAAAAAAAGCCCCCAGGATCGGAGACACCGTCGAACTCAGGTATAACGGGCTTCTTAGGAATTCCGGCGCAATTGCGGTAAAAGCCCATATCGGATATAATGAGACGTGGGAAGATGTACAGACCATCGATATGGAGCATAAGGACGACGCTTTTACAGTCAGCATTACGCTTGCCAAAGCAGGTACCCTTAATGCAGCGTTCGTCGATCCTGCAGGCAACTGGGACAACAACTCGGGAAAGAATTATGTTTTTAAAATAGCCAAAGCCCCTGCTGCCAGAAAGGCTTCAAAGTCCGAACCTGCCACGGCGAAGAAGAAGACCAGGGCCAAGAAAGCGTCCGAACCCGCTGAATCGGAAGTTATAAAGGCGAAAAAAGAAGCGGCTTCCGCGTTAAGTACAAAAACGACGAGGAAGACATCGGCTTCCAGGAAAGCTGCCAAATCTGAAACAGGTAAGAAATAAAAAAAAGCCACAAGACTGAGAAATTTGACTGGCTGGGTTAATTTGTCCTGTCTCCTGAAATCGGGTTCCGTGATAAAAAATCAGCAAAACATAAATAAGTTAACATATCAAAAGAACCGAACAAGGAGGTATGCGGCATGGATTTCAATCCCAACAGCAGTTTTCTGTATCTTGTGGCTGTTGCAGTTATTCTGTTCATTCTTGCCCAATCCGTCTTCTTTCTGATACGGGCTTACAGGCGCGGTAAAGAAATCGGGATGGATGTAAAAAAGCTCAGGAAGACTATAACCTCTTCCGCCATATTTACCGTCGCGCCAGCTGTTTCAATACTGTTAGGAGTACTGACCCTTTCAAAATTCCTTGGGCTTCCTCTTCCATGGATCAGGCTGAGCGTAATAGGAGCCATTACATACGAGCTTCCGGCCGCCACCTCCACGGCTTCGGCCCTTGGAATCCCAATTTCTGAAACCATAACGGATCCGACTGTTTATTCGGCAATAACATGGGTTATGACACTTGGCATTTTGCCAAGCACTATTCTTGTACCTATTTTGCTGAAACGTATCCAGGGAGGACTTATATCCATAAAAAACAAGGACAGCAAATGGGGCGAACTTCTTATATCAGCAATGTTCATGGGCATGATATCGGCATTCATGGGTATGGTTTTCGCAAATATAAGAAACGGATTGCCCGGCTGGATTCCCATTTTCGTGATGTTTTTCTCTGCCGCGCTCATGGCGGTGTGCGGGCTCTTGATCAAGGTACTCAAGGTAAAATGGCTGCAGGATTACGCTCTGCCGATTTGCATGCTTGGGGCCATGGCCTTCGCAGTCATCATAACGCCGGTAATCTCGTAAAGGGGGTAATGGTATGGACAGCAGAATCTATGAAGAAAAAACTCATCATTACGGAAAGATATGGACCTGGACAGCGGTACTTGTTTTTGTCCTGGTTCCGGTTTCGGTATGTATTTTTTATAACGCATGGCCGCCCTTCATGTCGGTATTCAAGGGGCTTTTGGGCGTTGCCCCGATATTCTGGACAGTAGGCTTTATCGAAGTGATAACTTTCACTCCCATGCTGGGCACTGGAAGTTCGTATCTTGCTTTTGTGACAGGCAACCTGACAAACCTGAAAGTTCCATGCGCGATCAATGCCATGGAGATCAACGACGTCAAGTCAGGCACTGAGGAGGGTGAAATCGTATCTACTATCGCAGTAGCCACATCATCGATTGTGACTACACTTATAATAACGGCCGGAACACTTCTCCTGGGCACGCTGACTCCTTTCCTGAACTCACCCGTATTGAAACCTGCTTTCGATAATATACTCCCCGCGCTGTTCGGAGCACTCGGAGTGGTTTACATAAGCAAAAACCTGAAACTTGCCGTAACGCCTATGCTGTTCATGATTATCCTCTTCGTGTCTGTGCCGTCCCTTGCAGGCTCGGTGGGGATACTGGTTCCTGTAGGCGCTGTGATTTCGATATTAATGGCCAGGCTGCTTTATAAGAAAAACATGATATAAATGCCGAGGGGGCTGTGAGAAGAAATGATAGGATGGCTTATTTTGCTTTTGATCATATCCCTGGCTGCAGTTGTCGTAATCCGGGCAATATTATTCAAACCACAGACTGAGGTCGTCTCAGCAGTTCAGAAGCCGGCGCTTGATGAAGAAAAAATAGTCAGTGATATGGTTGAAATGGTGAGATGCAAAACCATATCGGACAGGGATGAAACCAGGATTGATACAGGCGAGTTTGAAAAATTCAGAAATCTTCTGAAAGAGAGGTTCCCGCTGGTTCATCAGCGCTGCAGCCTCGAGCGGATTGGTAAGACGGGGCTCTTATACCGCTGGAAAGGTGAGTCATCATCTGAACCTGTAGTACTAATGGCGCATTATGACGTTGTTCCCGCGGATGAAAAGAGCTGGGAGAAACCAGCTTTTGAAGGGATAATAGAGAACGGCGAAATCTGGGGAAGGGGTACCCTTGATACTAAGAGTACCCTGTGCGGAATCATGGAAGCTGCCGAGCATTTGCTTAAACAAGGTTTTGCCCCCAGGCATGATATTTACTTCTCTTTTTCGGGAGAAGAGGAAATAGACGGCCCAACCTGCGCCGACATAGTGACAGAGCTTGAAAACAGGGGTATCAAGCCTTCCATGGTGCTTGACGAAGGGGGTGCCATTGTGGAAAAGGTGTTCCCCGGGGTGGACAAACCCTGCGCCCTGGTCGGCATTGCTGAAAAAGGAAGCGTTAATATGGAGTTCTCATTGCAAAGCAAGGGAGGACACTCTTCGACGCCGCCAAGGCATACCATTGCAGGCAGGCTTGCCCGGGCGATGGTTGAAATCGAAAGGAATCCTTTCAGGTTTCAGCTTACAAAGCCTGTCCGGGAAATGTTCGATGTCCTTGGAAGGCACTCAGGTTTCGCATTGCGTATTGTATTTGCGAATCTATGGCTTTTTAAGCCTGTTTTAAAAATCGTGAGCAAAATATCCGGCGAAGAAATGTATGCGCTTATGCATACCACCTGCGCCATTACAAAAATGGAGGGAAGCCGTGCTTTCAATGTCCTCCCCCCGAAAGCCTCGTTTGGAGTAAACCTTCGCGTGCTTGGAAGCGACACTATGGACCTGGTAAGGGAAAGACTCAGGCGGATTATCAGGGATGATGAAATCGATATAAGAATAGTGACAGGCATGAATGCTTCAAAGTGTTCGGATACCGGGTGCGATCAATGGCTTAAGCTTAAAAAGGTAATCAGGAGCATGTGGCCTTATGTTATCGTATCGCCGTACCTGATGCTTGGCTGCAGCGACTCAAGGCACTATTGCCGGATAAGCGATAATGTCTATCGTTTTTCGCCAATGATGCTGTCCAAAAAGCAAAGGGATATGATTCACGGGCACAATGAAAGGATTCCTGTTGATACTCTGATTAAAACCGTCGAATTTTACGTGAATTTTATCCATGAATTGCAGAATTTATAGCACAATATCTTCCTTGACAAGGTCGGACCATACAAGTATAATAGACAATGCGACATAAAAAGCGACTGATGCGGGTGTAGTTCAGTGGTAGAACTCCAGCCTTCCAAGCTGGCCGTGAGGGTTCGATTCCCTTCACCCGCTCCATTTATGAACCATCTCCTGAGGACAACAGTCGGGAGATGGTTTTTTTCAACCCTGATTCCATTTTTTGATGCAAACTCTTCGATCCTGGGTAAAAATAACTAGATAAAGCAAGGGGACGGTTCCTCTGCTTCATTCTTCCATATACTGGATTGCTGAGTATACGGATTCGATACTGAGTGAAAAGTATATTTTTATATAAAGGAGCGTGAATAAAATGTGGAAATGCCCAAAGTGCAGCCGGGAATTTACGAATCGTAACCAGGAACACTACTGCGAGCAGGCTAAGACCATAGACGAGTACATTTCTTTTCAGCCAATGGAGGTACAACCGTTGCTGAACAAGGTGCGTGACACCCTCAGGGCCGCTCTTCCCGATGCGGAGGAACGTATATCGTGGCGGATGCCGACATACTGGAAAAAGAAAAATATCATACATTTTGCCGCGTTTAAAAACCATATCGGCATATATCCGGGCGACAAGGCTATGGAACATTTTTCAGACAGGCTGAAAGAGTACAAAACCAGCAAAGGTGCCTGGCAGATTCCATACAGCAAGCCTTTGCCGCTGGACCTAATAACCGAGATGGCCAGATGGTGCTACGAGACCGCAAATAATTAATAAACCTGAGGGAACATCAATGGTATTCCATGATTTTATAACTCAGTAAAAAAGATTTTCATGCCAAAGATGAGGCCTTATATGGTATTATTGCTATAGAAAAGCGTTTTGGGCTGGTGATATTATGAAATACGGCTTTGTCAGGGTCGCGGCAGCGTCCCCCGGACTAAGGGTAGCCGACGTAAACTTCAATACCGGGAATATAATCGGGCTGATAGAAGAAGCAAAAAGGAATAACGTGGAGTTTGTCGTATTCCCGGAACTGTGTGTGACAGGCTATACATGCGGCGACCTGTTCATGAAGGACACGCTGATAGAAGGAGCAAAAGAAGCCCTTTTCAGGATAGCGCAGGCGACTGGCGGAAGCAAAATGGTCACTGTAGTAGGCCTACCCCTGCTGATCAGCGGAAGACTCTATAATTGCGCAATTGCAATTCAAAACGGAAAAATCCTCGGCGTGGTGCCGAAATCATATCTTCCCAATTACAACGAGTTTTACGAAGGAAGATGGTTCACGGCGGCCGATCAGCTTGATGATAAGGAGATTCGGCTTGGTGACGGCGTTGTTCCTGTTGGGACTGACCTCATATTCATGGCCGAAGGCAGGGAGGAGATCAAGTTTGGCATAGAGATCTGCGAGGATCTGTGGAGCCTTGTTCCTCCAAGCTGTTACCTGGCCCAGGCGGGAGCCGTCCTGCTGTTCAACCTGTCGGCCAGCAGCGAAGCCGTCTGCAAGGCTGACTTCCGCCGAGATCTTGTCAAGAGCCAGTCCTCCCGCTGCGTTGCGGCTTACGTATACTCGTCGGCAAACTGTTCCGAGTCATCGACGGACCTGGTATTCAGCGGTCATCTCCTGATAGCCGAGAACGGCAATGTTCTTAAGGAGTCGGAGCGCTTCTACTTCCACAATAAACTTGAGATCGCCGATGTGGACCTGGACAGGCTCAGCTATAACAGGCGCATTACTGGTCCATCAAGAAGAAAGTCAGGCATCAGGGAGTTCAGGGTCGTGCATTTTGAACAGCCCGACGATACCATGCCCGAAGCCATTCACAGGTCCATAAACAGGAACCCGTTCATACCTGCGGACAAGGCTGACATGGACATTCGCTGCCTGGAGATACTGTCCATGCAGACCTGCGGACTTGTCAAACGCATGAGCCACACGGGATCCAAAAATGCCGTTATCGGAATTTCAGGCGGCCTGGATTCGACCCTTGCCTTCATCGTGGCCATAAGGGCCATGAAACAGCTGGGACTTCCGGCAGGCAATGTTCATGCGATCACCATGCCCGGGTTCGGGACCACCGACAGGACCTACGACAACGCGATCGACCTGATCAGGGAGTTTGACGCCACTCTGAAGGTGATCGACATAAAAGAGGCATGCCTGAAGCATTTCGATGATATCGGCCATGACAGTGATGTCCATGATTTGACGTATGAAAATTCCCAGGCAAGGGAAAGGACCCAGATCCTAATGGATTATGCCAACAAGATCGGCGGACTGGTAGTGGGGACCGGGGACCTGTCGGAACTGGCCCTCGGCTGGTGTACCTACAACGGGGACCATATGTCGATGTACGCGGTCAATGCAGGGATACCGAAGACCCTCGTGCGCTGCATAATCCAATGGTATGCCGACAATGAAGCCGGTGAAAATATCCGTAAAATCCTTCACGATATACTTGATACGCCCGTAAGCCCTGAGCTTCTTCCTCCTTCCGAGACAGGACAGATAGCCCAGAAAACCGAGGATATCCTCGGACCCTATGAGGTTCATGACTTCTTCCTGTTCTACATGCAAAGCTGGGGAGCGGGTCCCGGGAAACTGCTGTTCCTGGCCGAACATGCGTTTAAAGGCCGGTATAGCGGCGAACAGCTCAAGAGATGGCTTACTGTGTTCCTGAAGAGGTTTTTCTCGCAGCAGTTCAAGCGTTCATGCCTGCCTGACGGTCCCAAGGTCGGGACAGTATCCCTGTCACCGAGGGGCGACTGGAGAATGCCAAGCGATGCTTCAGTCGATCTGTGGCTGGCGGAACTTGAAGAAAAATAAGCATGCTATCATGTCACCCTTTTTCCAGAAACAAGAAAAATGAAGCAGAGGAACCGTCCCCCTGCTTCACTGCTTCATTTGTAAACACTGACGATAAACTCAACGGGGGTTTCCAGCTCGGACAGCTTCTTGAGCCGTTCGACGCCTTCCCGCGGAGTCCTCCAGTAATAAGGCGTCATCATGAGCAGATCGGCTATGTCTTCACGGCTGCCAAGCCTGATATCGTACCTTATACGTACCCGGTCTGCACATCTGAATGACGGGAGATCTGGACCCTTTTCATCGTTCTCGTAGGGATTTTCATATAGCACTGATTTAAGTCCGAAAAGATGGTCCTTACCTGGTATGACCGAGACGAGAATGCCTTTCTTTTTCAGTATCCTGCTGAATTCCTCGTTCGAGGCCGGGGCAAACGCGTTAAGTATGAAATCGGCACTTTCGTTTGCAAAGGGGATCCTGAACAGGGAAGCCACAAAAAACCCGATGTCCCTGTTCCTGCCCGCAGCAAGGCGAATGGCCTCCCGCGATATATCCATGCCGTAAATGGAAATATCATAAGACTCATTTGTAAAACTTCTTCCTATGGAGTCGGTATAATACCCGTCGCCGCAGCCGGCATCCAGGAACACCATGTTTTCTTTCTCGGGGTTCAGCCACTGGGAAGAAAGTACGAATATACTCTTTGCCAGTGGTTCGTAATAGCCCCTGTCAAGGAACCTTTTCCTTGCTCTGGCCATATCCTTGCTGTCTCCGGGTTCCCTGCTGCTTTTGTCCTGGGCAAGGAGCAGGTTGACATAACCCTTGCCTGCCACGTCAAAATTATGGCCATGACGGCAGGCCAGGCTTGGTCCTTTATTGATCAGTGGATCGCCGCATACAGGACATATAAGATGCCCGAACTTATCCATATTTACTCCTCGGAATAATTAACCGCATTCCACAGGTGCCGTAAAAAGCCGGTTTCTGTTGATTATCTCTATTGTACGATATTCCGGTGAAAGATAAAATACCTATGGCGTTGACATTTGGAAACAGCGCATTGTATAATGTCACTAACATAAACAACAGAATACCTGTCGATGACGGGAATGAGAAGCGGAAGCGGCATCAAGAGAGAAAGCCATATTGGTGAGAGGCTTTTATGCAGGCGAGCTTCGTCCCACCCCCGAGACTTAAGGCCGATGAGGCCTACGCTGGTCCCGTTAAAGACCAATGAGCCGGGCTGACCGATCTGACAGTCACAGTACATGAGCTGCTGCAGATGTCAGCCAATATGGGTGGTACCGCGGAAAGTAATATCCGTCCCTGTTTCGGGACGGATTTTTTGTTTGGTCGCCATAACAGTTTCTGAGGTGGAGCCATGTATCTTTCAAAAATGTTTCTTCCTACACTGAGGGAAGTTCCCGCCGAAGCCGATACAATAAGCCATAAGCTGATGCTTAGAGCGGGACTTATACGCAAACTGGCGTCGGGTATATACTCGTTTCTGCCATTGGGGCTCCGTGTGCTGAAAAAGATTGAGCAGGTGGTACGGGAAGAGATGGATAACGCCTGCGCACAGGAACTGCTGATGCCTGCCCTGCTTCCCGCGGAGATATACCGGGAATCGGGCCGCTGGGATGTCTTCGGACCCGAAATGTTCAGGCTCAGGGACCTCAGCGACAGGGAATTCTGCCTCGGACCTACCCACGAGGAGGCATTTACCCTGACGGTCAGGAACGAACTTCGCTCTTACAGGAACCTGCCGGTTATCCTGTACCAGGTGCAGACCAAGTATCGGGACGAAATACGCCCAAGGTTCGGAGTCATGCGCTCCCGTGAGTTCATCATGAAAGATGCCTGCAGCTTTGACCGGGACGAAGAAGGTCTCGATATTTCATACAGGAAGATGGATAAAGCCTACAGGAGGATATTCGACCGCCTTGGGCTTAAGTACAGGGTCGTAGAAGCCGATTCCGGCGCCATGGGAGGAACCGGCTCCCAGAAATTCATGGTTGTGTCCGATACAGGCGAGGACGGGATAGCCTATTGTGAAACCTGCGGTTACGGGGCCAACGAGGAAAAGGCAAAATGCCTTCCGCCAAAGACGGATGAGGACTTTGCTCCCGACACCTTAAAAAAGATCCATACCCCCGACATCCATACCATAACAGAACTTGAAGGTTTCCTGGGATGTGATGCAAAAAAGATGGCAAAAACCCTGATCTGCAAGGCGGACGGCAAACCTGTCGCGGCCATGGTAAGGGGAGACAGGGAACTGAATGAAGTCAAGCTCAGGAATATACTGAATTGTACCGAACTTGAAATGGCCGATGCTGAAACAGTCCGCGCGGTGACAAACGCAGAAGTGGGCTTCGCCGGTCCTGTGGGCCTGAAAATCAGGATAATCGCCGATCACGAGGTAGCCGCGGCCGGAAACCTTATAACCGGGGCCAACGAGACCGATTATCACCTTATTAACGTGAACTTTGGCAGGGATTTCAGCGCCGAAGTCCATGACATCAGGTTTATTGCCGATGGTGACGCATGCCCCTGCTGCGGAGGAAAGATAACTCTTGCCAGGGGTATCGAAGTCGGGCACATATTCAAGCTTGGCACCAAGTATTCCGAAGCCCTGAACTGCAATTACAATGACGGGGAAGGAAACGAAAAGCCGATGTTCATGGGCTGCTACGGCATTGGAATCAACAGGACCATGGCCGCCGTGATAGAGCAGCATCACGACGAGCACGGGATCATCTGGCCGGCGGAGATAGCCCCGTACAAGGTAATTATTGTGCCTGTGAATGTACAGGATGAAAAAGTAATGAAACTGTCCGAAGATATGTATATAAGACTGCAGGAGGCCGGAGTGGAAGTGATCCTGGACGACAGGAACGAAAGGGCAGGAGTCAAGTTTATGGACGCCGACCTTATCGGCATCCCGATCAGGATCAACGTGGGAAGGAAAGCGGCCGAAGGCATTGTCGAGTACAAACCGCGGAGCGGAAAGGGCGTTGAAATGACAGCAGAAGAAGCCCTCTCCAAAATCCTGAATGTGTAAAAATCCAATCCTTCGGACATTCGAGCGCCGAAGGCTCAAATATATCAAAAAATGGAGGAAAAACTGATGGAAAAAGAAAAAAAGCTCGTTGAAGCCATTACTTCGATGGAAGAGGATTTTGCGCAATGGTATACAGATATCGTCAAAAAGGCTGACCTGGTGGCGTACTCAAGCGTAAAGGGCTGCATGATCATCCGCCCGTACGGTTATGCCATATGGGAGCTCATCCAGAAAGAACTGGACAGGCGTTTCAAGGAAACAGGGCATGAAAACGTGTATATGCCCATGTTCATCCCCGAAAGCCTTCTCCAGAAGGAAAAGGATCACGTAGAGGGATTTGCCCCGGAAGTTGCCTGGGTTACTCACGGCGGAAGCGAGAAGCTTGCTGAACGCCTTTGCGTACGGCCCACCTCGGAGACATTGTTCTGTGACCATTATAAAGACATAGTTCAGTCCTACAGGGACCTTCCCAAGCTGTACAATCAATGGTGCTCTGTGGTAAGGTGGGAGAAAACGACCCGCCCGTTCCTGCGCTCGGTGGAATTCCTGTGGCAGGAAGGGCACACGGTTCATGCGACGGCCGAGGAAGCGCAGGAGGAGACCATACGCATGCTCAACGTTTATGCCTCTTTCTGCGAAGAAGTATTGGCTATCCCGGTCATAAAGGGACAGAAGACCGAGAAGGAGAAGTTTGCCGGAGCAAAGGCCACTTATACCATCGAAAGTCTAATGCACGACGGCAAAGCCCTTCAGACAGGCACATCCCACAACTTCGGCGACGGATTCGCCCGGGCTTTCGGGATCCAGTACCTGGACAGGGACAATAAATTGAAATATGCCCACCAGACATCCTGGGGAATGAGCACACGCCTTATAGGCGCGCTAATCATGGTCCATGGCGACGACTCGGGTCTCGTGCTGCCGCCAAGAGTTGCGCCTGTACAGGTTATCATTGTCCCGGTGCAGCAGCATGTGGAAGGCGTGCTGGATAAGGCATATGAACTGAAAGAAAGGCTCTCAAAGGTCTGCCGCGTCAAGGTGGACGATTCCGACAAGATGCCCGGCTGGAAATTCGCCGAGCACGAGATGAGAGGCGTGCCTCTCCGTCTCGAGATAGGCCCGAAGGATATCCAGAAGAACCAGGTCGTGCTCGTGAAAAGGGAAAACAGGGAGAAACTCTTTGTTTCAATTGATGAGCTTGAAGCGAGGATTCCCGCAGTTCTCGACGAGATCCAGGCATCTCTGTACAATAAAGCTCTCAGCCTGAGGAACACAAGGACATTTACAGCGACCACCCTGGACGAGATGGAAAAGATCCTTAATGAAACTCCCGGGTTTATAAAGGCAATGTGGTGCGGCGACACGGAGTGTGAAAAGGCCGTCAAGGAAAGGATGGCCGCGACAGCCCGCTGCATTCCGTTCGAACAGGAAAAGATCAGCGACAAGTGCGTTTGCTGCGGCAAAGAAGCAAAGCATATGGTTTACTGGGGCCGCGCATACTGATCAAACGATTTAGACAGAGGGATGGTTCTTTTGTCTGACCTGGACAGGAGAACCGTCCTTCTGTTTATTTTTCATCATGCAAATTTTCTTCAATTTTTTGGGAATGTTATTCAAATAGGGGTAAATATAAATAAAAATATTTAAGACAAAGGTGGTTTTTATGGGCAGAGACAAAATTCTGTGCGTGGATGACGAGGAAATGATCGTTGACGCGCTTAAAATGGAATTAATGAGCAGTCTCCCTGAAAACATCGTCATTGAAACTGCCCGTAACGCTGAAGAAGCATTTCAAATTGTTGAGGAGTCTGTAAATCAGGGAGATAATTTCATCGTGATAATCTCCGACCAGAGGATGCCCGGAATCCCGGGAGACGTATTGCTTGCTGAATTGAACAAGCTGGTTCCCGATGCCCTGAAAATAATGCTGACAGGTTATACCGACATCGACGGCATACAGTATGCAATCAACAATGCCGGTTTGTTCAGGTACATACAGAAACCCTGGTCGAGGGAAGATCTGGTACTCACAGTCCGCCAGGCAATCGACAAGTATAATACCAAAAAGGAACTTGATGAAAAAACAAGACAAATCATAAAAATGAACGAAGAGCTGGAAAGAAAGGTCCGGGAGAGGACCGCCCAGCTGAGCGACGCCATAAAGGAACTGGAAGCGTTTGCTTACACAGTGTCCCATGACCTGAAATCTCCGTTGAGATCGATCGACTACTATTCAAAATACATCCTTGAAGATCACGGCAGTGAACTCAGCGAAGAAGTCAGGAACATGATACTGAACATCAGGGATATATGCGGAAATATGTTCGACCTTATCGACAATCTCCTGCTGTATTCCATGACTGCGAAAGCCCAGCCGGAGTTTGCGGCCGTCGATATGGACGTCCTTTTCAGAACTACTTTTGAAGAGATTGTAAAACCCATTAAGAACAGGAGCATTGTGTTCGAGATCGAGGGCAGGCTTCCCGGGGTAACCGGCGACGTCGTCCTGCTCAAGCAGGTTGTCAGCAATATCCTGTCCAATGCCGTCAAGTTTACCCGTAACAGGGAACAGGCGCGGATCAGCGTTAAACATTCCACAGACGGCAATATGATCCGCTTTTCCGTGACAGACAACGGTGTAGGTTTTAACATGAAATACGCCTCCAAGCTGTTCGGTATCTTCCAGAGGATGCATACGCAAAGCGAGTTTGAAGGCTACGGTATTGGCCTTGCTACCGTCAAAAAGATAATAGACAAGCATGGCGGAGACGTGGGCATCAGCAGTGAAGAAGGCGTTGGAACCACTGTGAGCTTTTCACTGCCGCTGAGCACGGGAAAGGACTCTGATAAATGACCAGAACAGGATTAGCTGTTATTATTGCCCTCTGTATATTGGTCCTGCTTATTGCCGGTTTGTTCGCATTCCATATACTGGACCGGCAATTCCATGGCAGCAGCGAAACTGTCGGGGATCCGTTTGCCGCGGACAACAACAATGACCAGGTATGCCCTTTTGATCCCCATGACACAGTAATTGTCGGGCTTTACAACAGCGGCTACCTGTATAACGAGGAACAGGACAGCGGCATCAGCAAAGATATTGTGACGGAGCTTTTCAAAAGGGTAGACCTTAAGTACGAACTCAGGGTTCTGCCCCGGGCAAGGATTGTTTCAATGATAGAGGAAGGGACTCTTCAGGTTAGCGTTTCATCCATCAGGACCCCCGAAAGGGAAAAATACGCCTGGTTCGTACCCTATTTCGCCGAGAGGAACATGACCATTGTCCGGGGAAACGCCGACATAACGAGCGAGGCAGAACTGCTTGAAAGCAAAGACGTAAAGGTTGGGATAGTCAGGGGCTACTATTACGGCGAATACTACATGAACCTTATCGAAAAGCTCAGGGGAAAGAGGATGATCGTTGAGACGAAGGACATAGACGAACTGTTCAGCCTGCTTCGGGATGACTGGATACAGGTGACTTTCAACAATCCTTCAAGCTATTTGTACTATCTGAAGGAAAAGGGCATAGAAGATGTGAAGATATACGACTTTGATACTACCGGCGAACCTCTGGTCAGGGGTCTCATGTTAAGCAAGAAGTGCTTTTCTGAAGAATATGTCAGGATTTTTGAAGAGGCAATAGCCGAAATGAACGAAGACGGAACTCTTTACGCGATTTTTTCAAGATATCTTCCCGAGGATCTTTCAAAAAAGGCGTGTGATTATTGATGACATCGGAAAAAGCAGCAAGGATTGGCATACTGAAAAAATACGGGCTTGCAGGGAAACTGTCCGGCGTGGTGTTTCTGGTCGGGCTTCTTGTTTATATCCCGAGCTGTATCATAGGCGCGTACAATAGCCTTGTCCAAAGCAAAAGAGAACTTATGGCCTATAAAAACAGGCTTGAACAGAGGATAAAGACCTCTTTAGAACCGGCTGTATGGAATTATGATATCGAAACACTGACCAAGATTATCAATGCCGAACTTGGCAACGAAAACCTGAAGTCGGTAAAGGTTGATACCCGGGATAAAACCCTCGTCTGGATATCTTCAAATCACAATGCCACGTACAACGAGACCCGGGAACCCACCGGACCGTACCTGGATAAAAAGATAATTCCTATTTACAGGATGGATGATTCGACCCAAATGATCGCCTACGCAACGGTATGGTTCGATAACGCGCCAACCAGGAATAAGTTCTACACTATGCTGGCAATCGACATACTGTCCGTTGGCGGCATCCTCCTGGTCGTTTCGGCCATAGTAAATGTGTCAAGCTACATAAAGCTGGTCAAACCTCTCGAATCCATACGCAAAAGCATGATCGAGGCTGCCAAGTCCGCTTTGGAGCCTGCGAGGGAGAAAATTGAAGAAACAAGTTTTGAAAAGGCTTTTCCCGAGATCAGGAGCATGGGCATGGACCTGGAATTCATGCTTGACGAGATAGAAAAAGCGAACAGAAAAGTCCGGGAGAGCGAAGCCCAGTTCAAGGCCATATTCAATCAGGCCAGCGTTGGCGTTGCCATGGTGGACGCTGTCAGCGGAGACTATATAATCGTAAATCAAAAATACTGCGATATTGTCGGTTATTCTCAGGAAGAGATCATGGGCCTGTCTTTCAGGAATATAACCCATGAAGAGGATCTGCCTTTCCAGCAAAAACACATGGAATACCTATTAAACGGGAGGGAAAGGGAATTTACCATAGAAAAAAGATACGTACATAAGGACGGAAATATCGTATGGGCTGACTTCACGGCCTCCCCGTTATGGAAGCCCGGTGAAAAGCCTGACTACTTTATTATTGTGATTCAGGACATCACGGCACGGAAGCTCGCCGAGGAGAAGATCAGGAAACTCAACGAAGAGCTTGAAGAAATGGTGGCGGAACGCACCCAGGACCTTGAGAATGCTAACTGTGAGCTGGAAGCGGTGATCGAGGATCTTAAGTCTGCCCAGGCCCAACTGATAAACAATGAAAAAATGGCGGTACTGGGACAGCTCGTTGCCGGCATAGCCCATGAACTCAATACTCCTCTCGGAATTATCAATTCGGCAAGCGGCACCATGGAGGGGATTCTCCAGAAACAGCTCAACATGTTTCTCGGGTTCTGCTGCCGGGCGTCGAAAGAGGTATTCGAAACCTGCGTCCGGCTGGTGGAAGCCTGCGTCACCGACTGGGAGAAAGAAAAGGATGTTGCAGCCAAGCGGAACGTGAGAAAGATGTACTACGGCATCATTGAAAAAAATAATATGAAAGTGTCGGACGAAATCATCGAAAAACTTGTGGATATGGGATATGAAGCGGATGAAAACGAGTTTGTGGAACTAATGAAAAACCCCGGGAACACGGAAGCTGTCAAGATAGCTTACCTAATCATCACCATGCGTAAATCGGCACATATGATTAAAGTTTCCGCGGAAAAGGCTTCAAAGGTCATATCAGCGCTCAAACTATATGCCCACAGGGATACAAGCGGGGAAAAAGTCGCCCACGACGTGATTAAAGACATCGAGATGGTGCTGACACTTTACTATAACCAGATGAAATACGGCGTCGAGATAGTCAGAAACTACGAGGATGTGCCTCCTGTATTATGTTATCCCGATAAACTCCATCAGATATGGGTAAATATAATCAATAATGCCTTGCAGGCAATGGACTACAAGGGCAGACTCATAATCAGCGTTTCAAAAAGCCAGGACAAGGTATTGGTCGCCATAACCGACAATGGTCCCGGCATCCCCGAGCATATCATGCACAGGATTTTCGAACCGTTTTTCACAACAAAGAAGCTGGGAGAAGGGACCGGCCTGGGACTCGATATTGTTAAGCGTATCGTAGAGGAAATAGACGGCAGTATCGAGGTTGAATCCAAACCCGGTGAAACGACATTCAAGGTATGGCTTAAAACAGCATAAGGAAAAGAGAGGTAAACGATTGTACAGGGTATTGATCGTGGATGATCTTGAGGTCCTCAGGCTTGAACTCAAAAGAATGAGAGTCTGGGGAGAGCAATCAGGATTCGTTATCGAAGGTGAAGCCGAAAATGGGCTCGATGCGCTCAGGAAGCTGAGAGAAAAATCCTATGACCTGGTCATCACCGATATCCGTATGCCTGTGATGGACGGTATCGAGCTGATGAAGACCATTTCGGGGGAGCGGCTGGCTCCCTGCGTCGTTTTGCTTAGTGATTACACGGAATATGGCTATGCCAGGGAAGGACTTCTGTATGGCGCTTTCGATTACCTGGGCAAGCCCGTTGACAGCGAAATAATCGGGGATCTGCTCGGGAGAGTCAAAAAATATCTTGATAACAAGCGCCAGGAGATTGAAAAGATACAGCACCTGGAGGATATGGCCGGGGAAGCGTTTTATCCTGCCCATTACGTGGATAAGGTATCTGAACTCCTAATTAAGGGTCAGGACAGCGCTCTGAATGCTGTGGACGAGCTTCTGAAAGCTGTGGGCGAAGCGCTTGATCACGATCCCGGAAAGGCACTGGTAATACTGGAAAACGCGACAGAAGAGATATTTTCGGCAGTGACAGCCGAACATGGATGGTTAAGTCTCTACAAGGATATAAATGATTTCAGGCAGTCTGAAAAGGATGGCAGCCCAAGCTGGGAGGATATAAAGGAAAGGTTCAGCGCCTGTTATGTGGGTCTGTTGAAATTCCTGAAAAAGTTCATTGTGTGGAAAGACAGTGACAATCCGGTTAAAAGAGCCTGCCTGTATGTGCTTTACCATATAGGGGATGACATATCCGTAAGGAAAGTGGCAGAGACCCTCTTTATAAGCAAGGCATACCTGAGCGAACTTTTCAGGGACATGGCCGGAATTCCGCTGTCCGAATACATCTCTATGGTGAAGATCGAAAGGGCGAAACATTTGCTTCTTACAACATCCATGAAAGGCTACGAAGTGGCCGAAGCCCTCGGATACAGCGACCATGAGTACTTCAGCAAGGTTTTCAAGAAAAGTACCGGGATTTCTCCCATGGCCTACAGGAGGGAAATTTCCCATCAACGGTCTGAAATGATAAAATAAGAACAGCATGTTTATCATATTTTATAGCGGAGGTCGTCTGAGATGAGATCAAGCTTCCAGGGTTCAGCCGGACAGGGCAGGAAAGGGTTTTCAGCAGTAAGAATCGTGATTATAATCGCTTTGGTCACGGTTTTGGCTTTTTTAGTATACCTGGTAAGTAAAAGGTCAGGCGATCCAGGGAAAAACCCCGCTTCTGCGACACCGACGGCAAAAGGCAAGGCAACGGCTGCAACTCCCTCAAAAAAACCGGAGCCGTCTCCTGTAGCTAAAAATATACCCATGATCACTGTTAACCTTGACGAACTGGAATACAGGATCAAGGGGACTGAGGACGTATCCATGGTCTCTCAGCCGGGAGACATCCGGACTGTCGGCATGGGCAAGGGTTCAACGCTGCAGGTGGAATTCGACCAGGAGCCCAGTTCCTATATTATCAGCCTTTATAAAGGCGAAGAACTGGTTTTCAGCGGGAAAACGAGTATTATCATCCAGGAGGATATACCGGCCAACGGCGAGTACAGGGCCGTGTGCGAGGCGGTATACGATTCGAAGGAGTATTCCGGCACGGCTAAGTACATTTTTAACATAAAAGCCGACTTTCCGCCTTTGCCGGTGATCTCTGCCACTGAAACCCTCCCGGGCGAACTCCTGGTTATAACCGTAAAATATGTGGATCCCGAGGATGAGATCAAGGTTGAGACAGACCTGGATTTTAAACCGAATATTTTCGATTATGACAACAAGAAAGTCATTCTGCAGCCAGTGAGCTATTATAACAAGGCTGACAGGGTGTACAGCATAAAACTGACTATCGGTGAAGAAACCCATTCATTCGCTGTCCAGGTCAATGAAAAGGAATTCGCGGTACAGAACCTTACAATTGACCCTAAGATAGAAGCAGAGACCCGGAACGAAAAGAGCGCCCAGGAAAGGGCCGAAAAGATCGATCCGTTAAGACCCGTATGTGATGACGTACCCTACTGGAGAGGTGATTTTATCATGCCTGTGGAAGGCGGGCGGGTAAGGGAGTATGATTTTGGCAAGACACGCTATGTAAACGGTTCTCCAACCTCATACCGCCACAATGGCCTTGATATAGGGCATGACGAAGGTGTCCCGGTAATGGCGTCAAACAGGGGCAGGGTACTGATAGCCGAATACCTGATACAGACAGGCAACACCGTTATCATTGAGCATGGTTTCGGGCTTAAGACGTGGTATTATCATATGAGCGAACTGAACGTGAAGACCGGCGACATGGTGGAAAAGGGACAGGTGATAGGGAAGGTCGGTTCCACAGGATTTTCCACGGGACCCCACCTGCACTTCTCCGCATCGGTGAATTCGGTGTATATAAATCCTATTACGCTGGTAAATGAAGGGGTTCCGCTCCTGAGGATAGAAGAATAAAAGCTCAGGATGCATAAATGACAAATTTTATACTTGACAAATTCGGCTAATATCCATACAATAATCATTGTCTTTATTGGAGCGCGGTGGATATAGCTCAGCTGGTCAGAGCGCCAGGTTGTGGCCCTGGAGGTCATGGGTTCGATCCCCATTATTCACCCCATTTGAGGTCAGCTGAATAGAAGTTGGAAACTGAGAGTTATCCCGGTTTCCAACTTCGAAAACTGACTTTCATATCTGTAAAGACAGGTCTTTGATAATCTTTGTGATTTTCGCAAATGATTAATGTGAAAAGATTTTTCACATAAGTTTGCGAGGTTGCTTGACAAAGAGCAAAGCCCTCCTTTATAATTGTTGTTGCGCTTTTTAATGGTGGGATGTCGCCAAGCGGTAAGGCACCAGACTTTGACTCTGGTATGCGTAGGTTCGAATCCTGCCATCCCAGCCAAATATGATCCACTAGCTCAGGCGGTAGAGCACTTGACTTTTAATCAAGGTGTCCGGAGTTCGAGTCTCCGGTGGATCACCAGGAAAAGCCCTTGATAACTAAGAGTTTTCAAGGGCTTTTCATTTTCTTGGTGAAATCAGCTATAAGCTATAGCTGCCCGTAAAAATAATATCTTCCTTTATATTTCTCTTCCATTAAAACATTCATTCTGTGGCCGTAATAAATTCAAACTTTCCCGTATTCCTTTGTCATGATGGGAGCAATAATATCCGCATTGATACCGTGTTACAGGATTAAATGAGTATTTTTAAAACATTATGGTATAATCTTACTGAATAATTCCTGTGACGAGGATTATCATATGGTAAACGTGGCTGCGGCGGTTATTGAAAACAGTAATGGCGAGATACTTATTACGCAACGCTCAAAGGATGACAGGCTGGCATTTAAGTGGGAATTTCCAGGCGGGAAAATCGAAGAAGGCGAAACCGCCGAAGAATGCCTGAAACGTGAGATCATGGAAGAACTGGATCTTAATATCGAGGTTCTGGACTGTCTTGGCAGCTGCGTATACAGGTATGATACTGGAGAAATACGTCTTATAGCATATAAAGCCCGGGCCCTTTCAAAAAGTATACGCCTTAATGTCCATAATGACGCGAGATGGATTAATATTGATGATCTGAGATACTATGACCTTGCTCCGGCTGATATTGAGCTGCTCAACGTGATACGATTACGGTAAGAACCATCCCGTTGACAGTATAGAGAAAAAGCCCATGATAACAGTTAGTCTTCATGGGCTTATTAATCATTGCTCCGAAAATGGAGGGCAGACCGGTTACAAACTGGAACCGGGTGTCAGCTTCTCTGGATCTCAGCCAGAACTTTGAAATCGTTTTTCAGTGATTGATAAAGCTTGTTGTACAGGTTGTAGTATTTGCTGTAAACCTGGTGATTGGCTTTATCATAGGACTGTGTGGTGACAACTTTCACTGTCGCATCGCAGGCTTCCTCTACGCTGCTGTAAAGGCCTGATCCCACACCCGCCAGGAGAGCGGCGCCATACGCCGGTCCTTCGCTGGAATTGACGGTTGATATGTCCCTTCCGAACAGGTCGGCCTGGATCTGTCTCCAGAGCTTGCTTTTGCCTCCGCCGCCCGATGCGCGGACTTCGTTGATCTCCACACCCATGTCTTGAATTATGTCAAGGCAGTTCTTAAGACTGTATGCCACGCCTTCCATGATGGAACGTATCAAATCGCGCTTTTCATGCTTGGCCGACAAACCAAAGAATACGCCCCTGCAGTCCGGGTCGAGGTGAGGTGTTCTTTCCCCCATAAGGTAAGGAAGATAAATAAGACCATTGGCTCCTGCTTTGGACAAAGCCGCGGCATCGTCAAGCAATACATAAACATCCTTGTCAATTAGCCTTGCAGCAGACATTTCTTCATGGCAGAAATTGTTCCTGAACCACTGCAGCGAAAGGCCTGCGCCCTGGGTTACACCCATGATATGCCAGGTATTGGGAATGGCATGACAGAAAGTATGGACACGGCCTTCCGGATCTATGCTGACTTTTTCGGAATAGGCGAAAACAACGCCTGAAGTGCCTATAGTGGAAGAGATGACCCCTTTCTTGACTATCCCGTTGCCCACGGCTCCGGCGGCCTGGTCTCCGGCGCCTCCAACAACAGGGATACCGGCTTTAAGGCCAGTGATCTCAGCGGCAGTATTCGTTACAACGCCAGTGATCTCCGGGGATTCATATACTTTGCCCAACATGCTTTTATCAAGTCCCAGTTTTTCCAATACCTCGTCGCTCCAGCAACGGTTCGGGACATCCAAAAGCTGCATTCCGCTGGCATCGGATACCTCGGTGGCATATTCTCCCGTGAGACGGAAACGTATATAATCCTTAGGAAGCAATATTTTATATACTTTTTCGAATACGTCAGGCTCATTGTTCCTTACCCACAGGATCTTCGAAGCTGTAAACCCTGTCAGCGCGGGATTTGCGGTAATCTCGACGAGCCTTTTTGCGCCTACGAGAGAGGTGATTTCCTCGCATTCCTTTGCGCTTCTCTGGTCACACCATATGATAGCCTTTCTCAAGACCTTATTGTTTTTATCAAGCAGAACAGCGCCATGCATCTGCCCTGTCAGGCCAATGCCTTTTATTTCTGCCGGGTCTATTCCGCTTTTTTTCAGAACATTCTGGATGGAATCAACAGTCGCTTTCCACCAGTCCTCCGGGTCCTGCTCAGCCCATCCGTTATTGGGCTGATAGAGCACATACTCTTGCGTGTCGCTGGCGACAGTATGTCCGTAGACGTCAAATAAAACTGTTTTTGTACCGGAAGTCCCGATATCGATCCCGAGAAGGTATGCCATAATTTCATCTCCCCAAACTAAAAATTTTATTTTCAAGTATTTCCGTTAAAAATATCGTCTGTGGTTGCCTAAGGAGGCAGGGAGGTACAGTCATTAACCTTATTTTATCATTGGTCCTTATTGCTGTCGATGATCTGAGAAATATTTATTCTGCGGGATAATCGTTCACCAGGTAATACAGAGGCGGCTCGTCTTCCTCTATGGAAGGGAACCTTCCTATTTCCTCATAAAAACGGTTATCTGTATAGTCGTCATTGCATTCCGAGACTTCTCCCACCAATACACGGCCTTTGCCGGGTTCTCCCCAGAATGAATGGTACTGGCCGGGGTAAAGGGTAATGCTTTCTCCAGGCTCAAGCCTGATCGTGGTACCTGCGGGGACTTCATATTCCCTTCCGTCGCTGTTGACTGTTACGGGAGTATCGGCAAACTTTCCGTCGCTTGTCGAGTTATACAGCCTGATCATCAGGTTGCCGCCCCCACGGTTTATTATATCCTCTGTCTTTTTCCAGTGGAAGTGGAAGGGAGTGACCTGGTTTTCACCTACGATCATTATTTTTTCAGCGTACGTCTTTTTATATTTGGGCATGTTAATATTGCCGTTTCTCAGGGTAAAAAGAAATAACCCGGTATTATGAAAATCACCGCTTCCGAAATCTGTGATGTCCCATCCAAGATGGTTGTCCCGTATTTCATCATACTCTTTACCCCTGGACTTCCAGTCTTCGGGCGTCCAGAAAGCAAAGGGCGGCAGCATAAACTTATGCTCTTTTATAAACTCGACTCCTTCCTGTATGATCCTGTTGATCTCCGAACGTTTCATAAAATCCCATTCCTTTCCTTATGTTATCATTTCGCAGTGCGTTTACGGACCTTATAGAAGCAGGTTGAATCATGATATGCTGTAAAATACTTTCATCGCTCTTCGGGTATCTTCCTTCATGGCCTTCATTGCCTCAAGGGCAACATCATGGAACATAACGCCATCATGCCTGTTAAGCAGTTCTTTTGACGCAAGAGCAGCTGCCCTGGACATGTAAGTATAGTAGTTTATTTTGCGTACTCCTTTTTTGATCGCTGTAATATAATCATCATCGCTCAGACCCGATCCTCCGTGCATGACCAACGGGGTCCCGGTCAGTTCTTTGATTTTTTCAATCCTTTGAAAATCAAGTCTTGGCTTTTCCGTGTATATGCCATGCACTGTTCCGAACGAAGCGGCAAGCGCATCGATACCGGTCAGTTCAACAAATTTCTTTGCGACTTCAGGATCGGTATAGATTCCTGCTGTTCCGTTCGCCCCTTCGCTGCTGACAGAACTGCTCGCCATAACCCCGATCTCAGCTTCAATCCCTGCTTTGAACTTTCTTGAAAGTTTTACTGCCCTCCGGGTATTCTCCACATTCTCATCAAAAGAGAGCTTTGATCCGTCGTACATGACCGATGTAAATCCCAGTTCCAGGGCTTTTTCTATATAATCCGGCGATTCACCGTGATCCAGGTGAACACATACCGGGACCCTGGATTTTTTCGCGCAAAGGACCATAATGGGACCTATTGTTTCCAGAGGCATGACTCTTTCATGCGCCTGGGCATGGGCAATGATTACCGGGACCTGGTAAGACTCTGCGTTTTGGAGAACAGCCATGATACATTCGAGATTGGGCGTATTGAAAGCCCCGATGGCCCATTGGTTTTTTTCTGCATAAGACAATACTTCCTGTAAGTTAACAAGCATATTTTCTCTCCGATGCCTTTCTTGTTTTTATTTTTATAAATGCTTTATGATTATCCCGGTTAACCAGCTGCCTTGTACTTTTCGTACAGCTTTCTTATTTCCCCGATACTCTTCATACCGGAAATACTGTCGACTTCGGACAGGTTGCAGGCAGCGGCGGCACAGGCAATCCTGAGGGACTCCTCAATGGAAAGATTCCTGTAAATGGAATACAGTATTCCCGCACAGAAAGCGTCGCCGGCTCCAACGCTTCCCTTGATATAGCCGGGCGGGAGCCTGAGGGAAGGAACGCTGAAAAATTCCATGTCAGAAGACATTGCCCATCCTCCCTGCGGAGCGTGTATCACCACCCGTTCCTTGACGCCGGCTTCAAGCAGTTTCTCGCATATCTTCCTGATCTGCTTCTCATCAATTCTTCCGTCAGGACCATAGGGATCGGTATTTACCGTTTTTCCTGCCTCGATTTCATTGATGATTATATAATTGCAGTATTTAAGGCTGGCCTGGACTATTTCGGAATATCTTTCATTGTCTACGCTTACCAGATCGATGGAGGTTTTTATACCCCTGGACTGGACTTTAGCCAACGCCCTTGCCATAACCGTTCCGTATTCCGGGTCATTCCTGTCGAAAGGATCCATCAGCAGCGCATATCCCATATGGAACATTTCAGTATTGATTGAATCGAAATCGATATCTTCATACGAAAAACGCCGGCACGCGCCTTTGGCAAAAAAGAAGGTTCGCTCTCCGGTTGATTCAACAGTCATGCAATCAGTGAACGCCGTTAGCTCGCCGTCATATATTCTTATTCCTTCGGTGTTGATCCCGTGCTGCCTGAGGGTATTAAGAACAAATTCTCCGTTTTCGTCGCTGCCAATTCCTCCATATGCGTAGAGAGGGATAGTCGGGTCAATTTTGGAAAGGTTTATAATGGTATTGTTGACACAGCCGCCCACGCACCTGGTGCAGGAAAGGATGTTGCTTAACATTCCCTTTTCGACATAGCGATCGATTACCTTGTTGTAATCCACTGTTATAGTACCGGCGATCGAGATACCCCTTTCCATAGTCTCCACTTCCTTTATGTATTTTTGCATTATTGCTTCAGGTATTGGTTGATTCTCCTTTCAAGTATCTGCAAAGAACTCTCTACGTTCTTGTCGTATCTTATAATATCCTGTATACCACCATTTGCGATTGTTATTGCCTCGTTGTATTTCAATATTTTAGGAGCGACGGTTCCTTCTTCGATTACTCTGCTTAGAAGGATATTGTCAATGACTTTTTCGCTCTCTTCCATATCTTCCTGAAGAATCAGCTCGGCTTCCAGCGAACTGGTGACATTTTTCAGCACGGATGCTCCCTGGGAATATCTGAATATATCCATCTGGATTTCTTCATCATAGGTAAGCAGCTTCAGGAATTCCCAGGCCAAATCCTCATAGGCGGTCTTGCTGCTTATGCCCATCAGCAGCGTGCTTACTTCAGATATGTTTCCGCCTTCTTTGCCTGCCGGGAATGTTATGCAATCCCACTGGAAGTTCAGGTACTTTTTTATTTTATATGGGTATGTCTTATAGGTCCGGTAATCTGCGAAAGAAAGGGGCATGAACACTACGTTACCACTGTCAAAGTCCTCCTGGGTCACATTCTGCTGCTGGTTCAGAGAGTATAACATTTTAATGAATTTGACAGCTTCAACGACCTTTTCATCGGAAAGGTCGATTTGCATTTCATCTTCGTCGAACAAGACCGCTCCGTTGGTCCGCGCTGCGTCCAGCCAGTCGTAATTGTAAATGCCGAACTGGTCCAGGATGCCGTCCCCGTCGATATCCTTTGTCACTCTTTTGCATATATTGTAAAGATCTTCCCAGGTCCAGTTGCTGCCTGGAACACTGATTCCTTCCTTCTCAAGCAGGGTCTTGTTAACAAACATCAGGTTAGGCACCGTCTCATAAGGAAGGGCGTATTGTACGCCATGGTATTCGCCGGACAGGAGCGTTGTCTTGAAATACTTGTTTTTATCGAATGTCTCATCGTTTTCCATCAGTTCGGTCAGGTCTTTCAGTAAGCCCAATGAAGCGAACTGGTTAAAGTCATTTGACAGGATCATGAATACGTCCGGAGTTTTACCCATCAGTACCTGCTGGGACAGCCACTCCGAGTAATCGTCTTTCAGAATTCCGCTGTAATAATGGATTTTTACATTTTTATACCTGCTTTCAAACTGTTCAATGGCTTTATCTATGATTACATAACTGTTTGCATTGGCAACGTCCCAGTTGCTTCCGGCGAACATGCCAAACTCAAGTACTATTGGCCTGGCGCTGATATTTATATAAGTACCCGCTGATACTGCCACTAAAATCAGTATAATTATTGCGGCTATTATGATTTTAATCTTTTTCTTCATACGGACTCTCCGTCTTTATTTTTCCCACTCCGGACTGGATTGCCCAGATGGCCAGCTGGGTCCTGTCCCTTAACTTCAGCTTGCTCAATATGGTGCTGAGATAATTTCTTACCGTTCCTTCAGACAGGTTGAGCGTATCGGCAATTTCCTTATTGGAAAAGCCGTAGGCGACCTGTTCAATTATTTTCCATTCAGTCCTGGTCAAGGTTTCAACTTCTTTTTTGCCCACTTCTATGGGGTTATAGCCTTTTGCCATTTGGGAGAACAGCTTGACGACCTTGGTAGCGATATCGGGATTGATCATTGCTCTTCCGCTGTAAACCGTATGTATCGCCTTGACCAGGTCGTCTATGGAAACGCCTTTCAGGAGGTAACCGCTGGCACCGTACTTCAGGGCATTGTATACATACTCGTCATCATCAAAAGTAGTAAGTATGATTATCTTGATTTGGGGGTAATTTTCTTTTATGATCTTCGTGCATTGCACCCCGTCCATTTTGGGCATGCGGATATCCATCAGGATGACATCGGGCTTGTTTCTGTAGACGCTTCGCATCACTTCCTGCCCGTTCGCGACAACATCCGTGACTTCAATGTTCTCCTGGTTGCTCAACACTATCTGGAGACTTGTTCGGATAAGTTCCTGGTCGTCTGCAATCAATACTTTAATCAAATTCTTCACCCCACCTGATCGGTATTCGTGCTGTCACTGTGAATCCATCCGTACCGTCGAACTCCACGGTGCCGTTCAGCATTCGTATCCTTTCGATGATATGTCTCATACCGAATCCTTTTTTCATGTCTTTGCAGCCGATCCCGTTGTCTTTGACAGTCAGTATGATATCGCCGTTACCTCCGTCCTTGATGTTTACCCATATCTGTGAGGCTTTGCCATGACGGATGGCATTGGTCAGGCTTTCCTGTATCACCCGGTAGATCGCATCTTCTTCATCTGATGCGAATTTCAGGTTCTTCACGTCGGAGCTGAAATATATGTGTGTTTGCGTCATTGACTCAATTTCTATTATCATCTGGTGAATAGCTGATTCCAGGCTCAGCCTTTCAAGGGTGTCAGGCCTGAGCTTGTTCACAGAACGGCGTATTTCATTGATACCTTCCCTTGTCACCCTTGATATAACTTCAAGCTGCTTTTTTGTCTCCTTTGGGTTCTTCTCGACCATGGTGATGCAGGCATCAATTCCCGCCGATATACCTGTGAGGGTATGTCCGAGGGTATCGTGTATTTCCCTTGCAAGGCGGTTCCGTTCTTTTGTTTCACCCATTTTTTCCGTAATTTTTGAATATTCCTTAAGCTGCTCGTTGGCCTTCTGCAAGTCCTCGTTAGCTTTCCTCAGCTGTTCATACAGGCTGTTTACTTCGTCTATTGTTCCCCTTTGGTTCTGGATCACATAAATGCAGTATATAATGAAAACCAGCATATTGATGGATACCATTATGTTGAAAAATCCCAGCAGATACTGCTGCGTCACCGAATCATAAAAGCCGATATAGTCGAAGATGGAATACAGTTTGAAATTGATAGAGAGCATGTCATAGTCAGCAATAAGGATACTCATAACGGAAACGACTATCAATAAGTATCTTCCCTTGGTACCCTTGGTGTAGGCTATGGTATTTGCGATTACAAGGAAAAGTATTCCGTTATAGTTGAAGTTCAGCAGCATAATGGTTAATATGCTGACTATAAAATCGATGATAAGAGTCACATAAACAACCTTGCTGTTGTTCTGATAAATGTATTCCCGCATGATGAAAGACAGTACGAGTATGCCAAACAGGGATAAGGATTTGACAATGATACTGAAAGGTTTCCATGGCAAAGCACCAACCCTGTTGATAAATTCTCTTGCGATGAACAAGTCGCATATCCTCAGGGTTGTGATATATATGAATATGGTTACGAATAAAACCGCTATTAAGTTGATGGCTATTAACAAAACTTTAAAATAAATAAATCTTTTTCCCTGCATAAGCAATAGCCCTTACTGCCATCCATCGATTGAAAATTCATCCAGATTGTCTTTGGTGATCAGCGTAACCGGGACCATAATATAACTCTCGACCGGTTCGCCGTTCAGGTATGCATATGCCACTTCTGCCGCGATTTTTCCCATCTCGCGCGGATACTGGGCGCTTGTCCCTTCCAGGTATCCTTCCTTTATCATCATTTTGCCGTCCGGAGATCCATCCACTCCATAGAACAGGATATCTCCTCTCATATGACGGGATTCCAGCGCTGCCAGGGCTCCCAGGGCTGTCGGGTCGTTGCCTCCGAACACAACATCAAATGATACGCCTGAATCAATAATCTCATTCATAACTTCCATGGCTATTTCAAGCTCGGCTCCGCCTGATTTCTGAACAACGACCCTGTAATTGGGGTTATCCCGGATGGTGTCTTTGAATCCTTGCACCCTCTGGATGATGGAGTTGATGATCGGATGATCCAGTATTACAATATCAGCGGAGTCCAGCTTTGACATCATATCCTTTGCACACTGGACTCCTGCATTGTAATTGTCTGATGCGATGATCGATACTGCGTATTCCTTGTCGAAAACCTCGGTATCGACATTGAACACGGGAATATTAGCCTCTTTGCAGGCAATAAGCGCCGGTTTTACTTTTTTCCAGTCAACGGGGTTCAGGAAGATGGCTACGACTCCTTCTTCGATCATCTGGTAGATCTGTTCGTTCTGTTTCTCCTGATCCTGCGCAGGATCCCTGGTGATCAGGATGTCGCCGTTTGCTTCGACCACCTCTTTAATGCCGTCATTAAGCACAGGGAAATATGGATTGTTCATAGTCATATAGGTAGCGCCAAACTTTCTTGGGATATTGCCAGAATTGTTAAATTTCGAAATCAGCTTGGCATATCCCAATATAATTGCCAGGATGACGAATATGATCGCAATAACCAATGGTATTTTCCTGTTGAGATTTTTAATCATAAATCCATACCCCAATTGCTGTATGGGCATATATATTTATATATTAACACAAAACTATCCTCAGGTATTAATTCCCCTTTATGTTTACCTTGATCTTTTCCTTGTTTTCCTGCCTGATGTAGTCAATGAAAACAGCCAGCAGTATGACGATACCTTTTATGACGTACTGCCAGAAAGAGTTAACGTTCAGGAGGTTCAGCCCGTTGTTCAGAACACCGATAATCAGGCCGCCGATCAGGGTACCGCCGATCTTGCCGTAACCACCGGCCATACTGGTTCCGCCTACAACAACAGCGGCTATAGCGTCCATTTCCGCGCCTTCACCTGCGGTAGGCTGCCCGGAATACATACGGGATCCAAGAACTATACCTGCCAGTCCTGCCATCAATCCCGAATAAGCGTATATCAGGAACTTGACCCTGGAGACTTTTATACCGGAGAACTCGGCTGCCTGGGCATTGCCGCCGACTGCATATATGTACCGGCCCGTTTTCGTTTTGTTCATTATAAGTGCTGTCACTATAAGAACGATTATGAGGATTATCACAGGAGTAGGAACGGGACCGATGTATCCTGCGCCGAGGAATTGCCATTCTTTTGTAACGACTCTCACCGGCGAACCACCGGTATAGACATATGCCAGACCCTTGGCGATGTTCATGGTAGCCAGCGTGACGATAAACGGGGGAATGGTAGTCCTGGATATTACGACTCCGTTGAACATACCGAAGACCAGTCCTACAAGGACACCTACCAGCAAAGCGACGGGCAGGGGCAGGTTATACCTGACGACCGATCCGGCTGCCAGGCACCCGGACAATGCGATGATAGAACCGACGGACAGATCGATCCCGCCCAATATGATGACCATCGTCATGCCGCAGGCAAGGAACAGGTTCGTTGATATCTGTCTCAGGACATTGAATATATTCTTCATGGTCAGAAAAGTGTTTTTGGTGATCGGATTCAGGGATAAAAACAGGCACAGCACTATAAGGGCTATGATGATTCCCATGTTATCCCTGAACCACTGGACGGCACCATTCAGGAATAAAGCAAAGGGGCTTTTTTTATTTCTGCTTGCCACTCTGTCCATTTCATCTCCTCCTTGAATATATAAGGCTATTTTGCCGCAAGTTTCATAATTTTTTCCTGCGTAATCTCTTTATGCCCCAGGCATCCCGTTATCCTGCCTTCGCACATGACATAGATACGGTCGCTCATGTTGATGAGCTCAGGCATTTCTGAAGATATCATGATGATAGCCATGCCGGATTTTGCAAGGTTGTTCATGATAGCATATATTTCTGACTTGGCGCCTACATCCACGCCCCTGGTGGGTTCGTCGAGGATCAGTATCCTGGGAGATGTGGCCAGCCATCTGCCGATCATGACTTTTTGCTGGTTTCCGCCCGAAAGCTTTCCTATAGCTTGTTCCATGGACGGCGTCTTGGTCGACATCATGTCTATGTATTTCTGGGTTATGTCTTCTTCTTTCTTTCGATTGACAAAAATGCCCTTGATAAAATCTTTCAATACTTCAATCGTAGAATTGAATCTCACGCTTTGAATCAGGTACAGCCCTTCCAGCTTGCGGTCCTCGGGTACAAGGGCTATTCCATGCTTTATGGCATCAGACGGGCTTCTGATGACCACTTTTTTGCCGTCGATATAAATATTGCCGGAATATCCTTTTGTGAGGCCGAAAATGCATTTCATCACTTCGCTTCTTCCAGCGCCCACAAGTCCGGCAAAACCGACTATTTCTCCTTTTCTGACCTCGAAGCTTACGTCTTTGACTATTTTATGGTCCGAGATGTTTTCACACTTAAGCATTACTTCTCCGTCTTCCTGGAAGTCTCTCGTGTAATAGTTCTTGAGCTCGCGGCCCACCATCATGGATATCAGTTCGTCATTGGTAGTCTCACTGACTACTCTTGTTCCTATGTATGAACCGTCCCGCATGACGGTGACCCTGTCGCATATTTCAGCCAGTTCGCTCATTCTATGTGAAATATAGATGATACCTACTCCTTTTGAGGTAAGGTTTCTCATGGTCTCGAACAGGAACTTGACTTCCTTTTCAGAAATGGAGGAGGTAGGTTCATCCATGACAAGAATTTTCGAGTTGTATGAAATGGCCTTGATTATTTCGACCATCTGCTGCTGTGCGATTGTCAGGTCCCTGACCAGCGATTTGGCATCGATGTTGATGCCATAGCTGTCTATTAGTTTCTGGGCCTCTTCGTGCATTTTCGTGGCATTCACCAACCCGCCCTTCATCGGTTCCCTGCCGAGGAAGATGTTTTCCGCCACGGTCATGTAAGGCACCAGGACCAGCTCCTGGTGGATGATGGAGATGCCGTTTCTCTGCGCATCCTTGACGCTTCGGATCTCGACTTTCTTACCCTCGATGAAAATTTCACCCTGGTCAGCGGCATAGATCCCGCCCAGCACTTTTATCAGGGTAGACTTTCCTGCGCCGTTCTCACCGATGATCGCATGGACTTCGCCTGCTCTCAGTTCGAAATCTACTGCCTTGAGCGCATAAACGCCAGGAAATGTTTTGTGTATGTTTTTCATCTGCAATAAAACATTGGTGGACAACCGATCACCTGCTTTCCTCCTGGTTTTAAAGCAGGGCGTTGCAAAACGCCTGATATGGGTGTCCAGAGCGTTTTGCAACAACCCCCATGATTATTTTACAGTTTTTACTGCCAGGAATCTATCCCGTATTGATTCACGTTTTCAGATGTAATGAGGAATGTTTCAACGGGATATCTGGCGTCTACCTTTTCTCCTGCCAGGTACTTGTACATAACTTCAACGGAGATCTTGGCTATGTTGATGGGTGACTGGGCTCCGGTTCCTTCGATGAGGGAATTTCCGCTTGCAAGCTCCTTCTTGATATCAGGAGAACCGTCAACACCGTAAATGAGAACATCTTTCAGTCCTGCAGCGTTGGCGGCAGCAAGGGCTCCAAGGGCGGTAGGATCGTTTCCGCCGAAGATTGCAACTACATCACTGTGAGCCTGGAGAAGGTCTTCAGCGATACCCATTGCTACTTCAAGGTTGCCCTTTGCATCCTGAACGGCAACAATATCAAATCCCTTGCCTTCTATGGCATCCCTGAATCCTCTTTCCCTGTCGTTGATTGAGTTCATGGTAGGAGAGTTAAGGATAATGAGTTTGCCGCCGTTGGGTACCTTCTTGACAAGGTCCTGGCCGCATACGAAACCTGCGTTGTAGTTGTCAGAGCCAACGTATGAGAAGCAATAAGACAGGTCAGCTACTTCTGTGTCGAAGTTAAGTATCGGTATGCCTGCTTCCTTGAGCATATCGAGTGCTGGCAGAATACCTTCGGCCTCCGCAGGGTTCAGGAATATAGCGTCGATACCCTGGGTGATCATGTCTTCAATCTGTGTGATCTGGCGGGTAACATCATTGGCAGGGTCGGTGGTAATCAGCTTGTCGCCTCTTGATTCGACGCCTTCACGGATGGTCTTTTCAAGGATAACAAAGAAGGGGTTGGTACCATCCATGCAGGTATAACCGAAAGTCCAACCGTCGGCCGGTCTTTCTCCGAGAGGCAGGTTCGTGTTTCCTCCTGACGGAGCGCTCGATTCCGAAGGCTTTGGAGTTGATGTGGTTGTGCCGGTATTGCCGCCGGTGGTGCCTGTGGTTCCCTGCTGGCCGCATCCGCTGAACAGCAGAACAACACACAATGTTGCGCATAACAGTACACTTAGAAATTTCTTCATCCAGAATTCCTCCTCCTTATTTTGATTGGTAAGTAAATTGTATTTGAGCGGGTATTATTTTACACCTGCATTATGTAATGACTATGACATTACATTTGTAATGCATTTTTTTGAAAATCTCATAGTGTTTTGTCATTGAGGCAACCCGGACAGCGCATGCTTTGGTGAAAGGGGAAGGGAGAGAGGATGACAGATGTCATTATGAGCGCGGCGAAGAATTATGTCAGCTTTTTTAAAACGGCTGTAGGTTTTAATGGAACCGCTGCCGAGACAATTTGCCGATGTTATGTTATTCTATATATTGAACTGTATATTAAGCAGTTGTCAGATCAGAGGAGGGAAATCCATGAACAAAACGCCGCACATAGAAGTTGACAGGGAAGGTATCATAGCCAAGACCGTGCTTTTGCCGGGAGACCCGTTAAGAGCTAAGTTCATAGCTGAAAAGTATCTTGATGATGTTATCCAGTTTAACAAGGTCAGGAACATGTTCGGATATACCGGTACCTACAAGGGCCGGAAAGTCTCTGTAATGGGAACGGGGATGGGAATGCCTTCCATAGGCATATATTCATATGAACTCATCCATAATTACGGGGTCGAAAACCTTATAAGAGTAGGGTCATGCGGAAGCTACCAGGAGCATGTCAGGGTCAGGGATGTGGTCATTGCCATGGCCGCTTCCACCAACTCAAACTTTGCAAGCCAGTATAATCTTCCTGGCACATTCGCGCCCACCGCATCGTGGAAGCTTCTTAGAAAGGCCGTAGAGATTGCCGGGCAGAAGAACATTGAAGTAAAGGTTGGCAATATCCTGTCCTCCGATATTTTCTATAATGCTGATCCCGACGCGTGGAAAAAGTGGGCAGGCATGGGCATACTGGCTGTGGAAATGGAAGCAGCCGCCCTGTACATGAATGCCGCGAAGGCAGGAGTAAATGCGCTTTGCATCCTGACCGTATCGGATTCTCTTGTGACCCATGAAGAAACCACGTCTGAAGAACGGGAAAAATCCTTCACACAGATGGTAGAGATAGCTTTGGAACTGGCGGAATGAGTAAGAAAAGGGACTGTATTTTCACTCATTTCGAGTATTGGAAAATGTGATGGGCTGGCGCATCCTCAGAGCCGCAAAAGCGGCACAAAGGATGCGCCTTATATGTTTGACGAGTTGCACCCCCGTCATGGGTTTTGTTGACAATGCGGTTTTCAGGATGCTATCATTAATTTGACAATATGTAGCATGTCAATTTGCTCTCTTTTCCTACAGATCTGCCCGCAGCATGGCAGTTCGGGCGCGCGATGAAGGGAAGATACAGATGTTCAAGGTCTTTCTCGTCGAAGATGAGAACGTTGTCCGCGAAGGCATACGTAAGAATATCCAGTGGGAACAGTATGGATTTCAATACACAGGTGACGCTTCGGACGGGGAGCTTGCGCTGCCTATGATAAGGGAGATTCAGCCTGATCTTCTCATTACGGATATCAAGATGCCCTTCATGGATGGGCTTACCTTGATCAAACTTGTGCGCAGCGAGCTTCCAAGGACAAAAATCGTTATAATCAGCGGGTACGACGATTTTACATACGCACAGCAGGCTATCCGCATGGGCGTTGACCAATACCTGCTCAAACCGATCATTAAGGACAAACTGGTTGAGATACTGGTGGAACTGTACGGGAAAATGAACGAAGAGCGGCAGCAGCAGGAGTACATAGAATATTTCCGGCGGGAAGCCCAGGAGTATGAAAACTTTTCACGCAGAAGTTTCTTTGAGAAAATTGTTACCGGCGTGCTGAACGAATCGGAGATCATAGAGACCGCCAGGTCCATGGATATGGATATCGAAGCCCCATTCTACAATATAGTGCTTTTCTCGCTCAGCAGCGCGGAATATGACGGAAGCGCGCCGGAGATATATACCGAAAACCTTGCTTCATTGCAGGATGACGTTACGAAGCTCTTTATAGGCAGACCCGAGCTGATCCTGTTCAGGTGGAACATCACGATATACGCTGTCCTGGTCAGGGGATCCGAGGATGACATAGTCACCAATACTATCGAATGCATAAAAAATATACGTGATCGCTGCCTTGCCGCAGGGAATGATGTAGGCTGGTATATAGCAAGGGGGACGCCTGTGCCGCGTCTCAGCGCCCTGCCTTCGTGTTTTGCCGAGGCAAGCCGAATATTGTCTTATCGTTATTTATGTCCAGACGAACATATCCTGACAGAGGCAAGCATTCAGGACTTAAGGGAAAACAGCCGCTTCCGGGCAGGCACGTGCAGCAATGAGATTGATACCGAACATGTAAGAAAGTTTCTGAGCGGCGGAACAGAAAATGAAATCGAGGACTTCCTCGAACAGGTGCTTGAAAATACCGGGGAAAGGGTCGTTTCCACAGCACTGCTTTGCAGGTACCTGGCCATGACAATCTACTTTGCGGCGCTGAAATACCTTGAAATGATAGGATGCAGCATCGACAGCCTTTGGTCGATAGATTTATGGCCGAGCGACAGCATAGCCACTGCCGGGGATTTAAGGAATTATGCCCGCGAGGTCATCAGGCGCGCTATCGATCTGCGCGACCGGGAAAGCACCAGGCGTCAGCATGTTCTGTTGAAACAGGCGATAGATTATATTGACAAAAATTTTTCCGATCCATCCATCTCACTCGATAAAGTCGCAAAAAACGTCAACATCAGTCCCAGTTACCTGTCGGCAGTCTTCAGTCAGGAAGTAGGGCAGACATTGACCGAGTACATCACATCAAGGCGCATCAATGAAGCGAAAAATATGCTCCGCAATACGGACATGAGGCTTAGCGAAATCGCATTCGCAGTTGGTTACAAGGATCCGCATTATTTCAGCTTTGTGTTCAGGAAAGTGTCGGGCTGCACGCCCAGTGATTATCGAAGAGGGACAGGCAGTGAGCATTAATAACAGGCGTAAAGACAACAAAAAAATAAAAATGCAGAGAAGGCTCTGGAATATGATCCTTATGGTATCACTGCCGCTGATGACAGTCATTGTTATGCTGGCGTCAGTCGGGATAGTATATGCGTTCCGGTACCATGCGATTCTGAACAACGTTACTATGGCTTCTGAGTTTAACCAGAACTTCAAGGACGATGTGGATCTGAAAATGTATTATTACGTGATAGACAGCCAGTACTCGGTGGGCCTTCCCCTTGAAGAAGTGAAGTCCGCGAAGGAAATAGCCCAGAAACTATACGATACCACGATGAAAAAAGAAAGCATCCGGGCGATAACCAGCGTGCTGAGCCTCTGCAACAACCTTGAGGAAAAGATGCAGCAGATCGCGGAAACAAATGAATATGACTCGCGGGTTGACCAGCTGGAAAAAAATATCTACATCCTGACCGACCTGATACAGAGATTCATGTACACTTACCTGTATTACGAGGCGGCACACCTGAACAGTCTGCAGTCCGACATGGTAAGGAACATGATCCTCCTGATGGGCGCAGTAGTTATCCTTGCGCTGGTGTTGCTGCTTTTCCTCTTAAAGAGCTCAAAAAGGCTGAGCCGCAAGATCGTTGATCCCATTGACATGATCTGCGAACGTCTCGAGGCCATAGGCAAGGGCAACCTGCTGGTCCGGGAACCTATCCAGGCTGACGTGGAGGAAGTACAGATCCTTTCAGACGGGATAGAGAACATGGTAGGCCGCCTGATATGGCATATCCAGAAGAGCACCGAGCAGGAAAAACAGCGCAGGCACGCGGAACTGGCGCTGCTGCAGTCCCAGATCAATCCGCATTTTCTGTATAATACCCTTGACACTATCATATGGCTGATCGAGTCCGGAGAGATCAGCGGTGCCGTGAAAATGGTCGCAAGCCTCTCCAACTATTTCCGCTTTTCCTTGAGCAGGGGTAAAAACGTTATCACCCTTGGAGAGGAAGAACAGCACGTCCGCAGTTATCTCGAGATCCAGCAAATGCGCTACAGCGATATAATGGATTACGAGATCGATATGCCCGATCATCTGAAACAGTACATAATTCCAAAGCTGACCCTTCAGCCCCTGGTGGAAAACGCGCTGTATCACGGGATTAAGAACAGGAGAAGAAAAGGGGTCATCCGTCTTACCGCCAGGGAGGATTGCGGCCATGTAATCCTCGAAGTGACGGATGACGGGCGCGGCATGTCCAGAGAACGGCTGGAAGAGGTAAGGGCTTCCATAGAAGACAACAAGGGCGAAGGCTTTGGTCTCAGGACGGTGCATCAGAGGATACAGATACTGTTTGGCGCGGAATACGGTCTGACTATAGAAAGCGAACTGGATACAGGCACGAAAGTTATAGTGACCATACCCATGAAGACGAGCGACAAGGAGATGGCTATATGAAAAAACTTCTTGCTGTGATATCTTGCCTGGCCATAGTGATTATAGGCGGCTGCTCAGGTGAAGATCCCCACTCTTTTCCGGGGTCAGCCGGGGATAACCTTATAGTGGTAGGCTTTTCACAGGTAGGAGCTGAATCGGAGTGGCGCGTAACCAACACGGAGAACATAAAATCCGTTTTGTCGGAAGAAAACGGATACATGCTTATATTTGACGATGCCAGGCAGGAACAGGAAAACCAGATTCGCGCCATCAGGATGTTCATACAGCAGGACGTCGACTATATAGTTTTTTCTCCAAAAGTAGAAACGGGATGGACTTCCATATTGCTGGAAGCGAAAGAGGCAGGCATTCCTGTCATCGTGATCGACAGGTACATCGAGCAGCAGGGCAGGCACCTGTATACTGCTTATGTCGGGTCAGATTTCTATAAGGAAGGGGAAATCGCAGTCAAATGGCTTGAAGACTTTTTGGAGAATCAGGGAAGAGCTGAGGAACCGATACGGATAGTCCACATCCAGGGTACCATCGGCTCCACTCCGCAATTGGGCAGGACCGCCGCGCTTGAGAAAGCTGCCAGAAGGCATCCAAACTGGGAGATCGCGGTCCAGGAATGCGGCGATTTTACCAAGGCAAAGGCATATGAAGTCATGAGTTCGATCCTGAAGGTGACGACGGATATAGACGTCGTGTACTGCGAAAATGACGGGGAAGCGCTCGGAGCGATCGCTGCGATGGAGGAAGCGGGCCTGACATGCAATCCTGAAAATGGCGTGATCGTGATCTCATTTGATGCGACAAGGCTTGGACTCGAGTACACTCTTGCAGGGAAAATAGCGTTGAACGTAGAATGCAACCCGCTGCAGGGACCGTATATAGATAAAATAATAAAAACCCTTGAGAGCGGAGAACCCGTAGACCGGATAAACTACGTTGATGAAACTTATTTCGATTACCGGACCATAACCCGGGAAATAATCGACAGCAGGGGATATTGACGGAGAAGTTGGCTATTTTAAGGTGGAAGTTTAAAAAATTATGATATTAAAATATAAATAAATTGAACGGTAATGTATTGTTTGATTTTTATCTGATTTGGTTTGAAATTTTACTCATTTTGCATAAAAATCTTGTAGATTATTACCCCTGAATTATATGATTTAGACACAAAGATCAATAATGAAAGGGGAATAAAAAAATGAAAAGAATCCTTGCATTGATCCTTACAGCAGTGTTGGCATTAAGTCTGGCAGCATGCGGTGCCGGTAAAAAAGGCGACGGCCTGATTAAAGTCGGTATAGTCAACAACCCGCCTTCAGAGTCCGGATATCGTGCTGCAAACGTTGCAGACTTCGAAAAAGTCTTCAGTGAAGCAAATGGTTACAAGGTATCGACCTTCTACAGCCTGAAGAATGACGAGCAGCTGAACGCAGCCCAGCAGTTCATTACTGACGGCGTTGACTACCTCCTTATCTCCGCTGCAGCTACAGACGGCTGGACCAATGTTCTTGAGAACGCAAAGAAAGCAGGCGTCAAGGTGTTCCTGTTCGACCGTATGATGAACGTTGATCAAAGCCTTTTTGAAGCCGCCGTTATTTCCAACATGGAAGCCCAGGGCAAGATGGCTGTTCAGTGGCTCCTGGATCAGAAGCTTCCTGAATATAATGTAGTACATATCCAGGGAGCCATGGGCAGCGACGCTCAGATCGGCCGTACAAAACCCCTGGATGAGCAATTCGCAAACGGCACCATGAAGAAAGTCGTTCAGCAGACCGCTACCTGGGACGAAGCTACAGCCAAGCAGATCGTAGAATCTGTTATCAACTCCGGAGAAAAGTTCAATGTAATATATGCTGAAAATGACGGTATGGCAAAAGGCGCAGTAGCAGCCCTTGATGAAGCAGGTATCACCCATGGCAAGAACGGGGATGTGGTCATTATAGGCTTCGACTTCAACAAGTGGGCTCTCAGGGAAGTTCTCGCAGGCAACTGGAACCTGGACGTACAGTGCAGCCCGTTCCAGGCTCAGAAGATTCATGAAATGATCCAGACCCTTGAAAAAGGCGGAACCCTCACAGAAAAGATCGTTATCAACGAAGAAAGATACTTTGACTGCAATACCATTACTGAGGCAGACATAGATAAATATGGTATAGGCGACTGATAGTAAAAGGCTTTAATCGATTGGTCCTATAAAGACTGATCAGTTCAGCGATGTCAAGTATGCGGATTTTTCCGCATACTTACATCGCTATATGAAGGATACTTCAAACTTTTAAGGATGGTAGCCTTATGCAGAACGACATTGTTTTATCAATGAGGAATATCAGTAAATCTTTCCCGGGTGTCAGGGCTTTGCAAAATGTGGACTTTACTCTCAGAAAAGGCGAGATCCATGCTCTGATGGGTGAGAACGGGGCCGGGAAGTCGACCCTGATAAAGGTCCTGACCGGCGTGTTTCCAAAAGATTCAGGACAGGTATTCCTGAACATGGACGGAAACTTGAGGGAAATCAATGTAAAATCGCCTTATGAAGCTCAGAACCTGGGTATCAGTACGGTTTACCAGGAGATAACGCTGTGTCCCAACCTTACTGTTGCGGAGAATATGTTCATTGGACGGGGAAATTACCGTACTGTAAGCTGGCGCCAAATGAAAAAGAGGGCAGCGGATATACTTGAGAAGCTAAATATCCCTGCCAGGGCCACTCAGCAGCTTGACACCTGTTCGATAGCCGTGCAGCAGATGGTTGCCATTGCCCGTGCAGTCGATATGGACTGCAAAGTGCTTATTCTTGACGAGCCGACTTCTTCGCTGGATGAGCAGGAGGTTGAAAAGCTGTTCTCGCTGATGCGGGATCTGAAGGCACGCGGTGTCGGAATTATCTTTATTACCCACTTCCTTGAACAGGTGTATGAGATATGCGACAGGATAACCGTTCTGAGGAACGGTGAGCTGGTCGGAGAGTATGAGATAAAGGATCTGCCGCGTGTACAGCTTATCTCAAAGATGATGGGCAAAGATCTTGAAGATGTTTCAGCCCTTCAGAAGAAAAAGCCAACTGACGAAAAACCGGATGAACCGCCGGTTTATGAGGCTGTTGGCTTATCAAGCATTGAATGTACCAATGCATTTGATTTCAGGATAAGCAGGGGAGAAGTCAACGGGTTTACCGGGCTTCTCGGTTCAGGCCGAAGCGAAAGTGTGCGAGCCATTTTTGCCGCAGACAGGATCACCGGCGGAAAAATCAGGATAAACGGCAAGGATGTCAAAATCAAAAAGCCCAAGGATGCCATGAAACATGGTATCGGATACCTGCCTGAAGACAGAAAGCGGGATGGTATCGTGGAAGATTTGTCGGTACGCGAGAATATTATTCTTGCCCTGCAGGTAATGAAAGGATTTTTCCGGCCGTTTTCGAGAACCGAGGCAGAAGAATTCGCTGATAAATATATCAAGCTATTGGGGATCAAAACCGCCTCTATGGATACGCCGATCAAATCGCTGTCAGGCGGAAACCAGCAAAAAGCGATATTGGCACGCTGGCTGCTTACAAATCCGCAATACCTGATCCTTGACGAACCTACACGAGGTATAGATGTCGGTACAAAAGTAGAAATTCAGAAACTTGTGCTCAAACTGGCCGAGGAAGGCATGAGCATCACGTTCATTTCTTCTGAAATAGAGGAAATGCTCAGAACCTGTTCACGCATGATCGTCATGCGCGACCGTAAGATAGTCGGCGAGCTAAAAGGAGAAGAAATGACCCAGGACAACATCATGCATACCATTGCGGGGGAGGCGGTATAATGGGAAGTTTTTTTAGGAAACTAACGAGATCTCAGTTGGCTATACCGTTGTTTGCGCTTTTATTGTTAGTCGTTTTCAACCTGTTCAGGGATCCGGAGTTTTTCTCTGTGGTCATTGCCACCAACAACGATGGGAACGCCGTGCTTTCAGGGAACCTTATCAGTATTCTTAACGGCGCGTCCGCCATTGCTATCCTGTCCATAGGTATGACACTGATAACTTCGTCCTGTAAGGGACAGGACATAAGCGTCGCGGCAATGGCTGCAATAGCGGGCAGCGTTTTTGTAAGCGTGCTCCGTTCCAACGAAATCACCATACCCGTGATTCTTCTTGCGTTTTTATTCGGCTGTGTCGTTTCGGTCCTTTTCAGCCTGTTCAACGGAGTACTGGTTGCCGTATTCAAGATCCAGCCAATGATTGCGACACTGATACTGTTTTCGGCCGGAAGATCGATCGCCTACTGGATAAACGGAGGCGCGACGCCAACAGTTTCAAGCCCTCTTTTAGTCAGTATCGGAGGTTTCATTCCGGGAATACCGATACCCACCCCCATAATTATAATGGTTGTTTTCCTTGTCCTGATCACTCTCGTTTTAAAGTTAACCAATCTTGGATTATATACGCAGGTTGTCGGAATAAATGAAGGGACTGCCCATCTCAATGGAATCAGCCCTGTTTTGATAAAGCTCATAGCATTTGTTATATCGGGTATTTGTGTCGCTACGGCAGGCTGCATCACCGTATGCAGGATAGGGCTTATCAACCATGAAACCCTGCTGCTGGATGCTGAAATGGATGTTATACTGGCAGTCGCCATTGGCGGAAACGCCCTGAGCGGTGGAAAATTCAATATTTATGGCTCGATTATCGGAGCGTACATAATCCAGGCTTTGACCGTCACGCTTTATGCCATGAAGGTTCCTTCGGCGGCGGTAAAAGCCTATAAAGCGATCGTCATTATTTTGATAGTAGTGGTAAGTTCGCCGTTAGTAAAAGAGTTCGTCATAAAGCTCAATAAAAAACTGTTCAGGAAACGGGCAGAAAAGGATGTCCCGGTGAAAGCTTCCTGAAAACATGGCATGAATGGCCTGTCATTTGACGGATTCCTTATGTTCGAGCAAAACCAACTGATTGGGGAATAAGTTATGAAAAACAGAAAGGATTTATTAATGGAAAAGCCAGGTAAAAAACTGAGAGAGCCTATCTCCAATACTAATCTGCTGATGACAATAACTATCTGTACCTTCATTGGCATGTACCTGATCGCCATGATCGCATGGGGAGGCGGTTTCCTGAATCCCCAGCAGTTTCTTGACCTGTTCAATAACAATGCGTTTCTTATCATAATCGCCTGCGGACTTACCATGGTTATGATATCAGGCGGCATAGATATATCAGGCGGAGGTGTTACCGCCCTGGTGACCATGGCATGCGTTGTTTATCTTGAAGATCATGGCGGCACTGTATTGGGATCGATTTTAATGTCCCTGGGCATAGGCTTGTTCTTCGGCCTGCTTCACGGGGTACTGGTCGCGTACCTGGAAATACAGCCATTCATCGTCACCCTGGCAGGCATGTTCTTTGCAAGGGGCATGGTAACGATAGTAAGCATTGCTCCGCGCACAGCATCCCATGAAGCTTTCCTGAGTCTCAAGCAGATGCGCATCACAATACCTGGCCTTGGTTATTACGGGAAGACCGGGACCTTTATACCTGCCCAGATCGAACTGGGAGTAGTTATTGCTCTGATCATAGTGATCGCGGTGGCAATCACTCTGAAATGGACCCGGTTCGGGCGTAACCTCTATGCTGTAGGCGGAAACAGCCACAGCGCTCTTACACTCGGTATCAATGTAAAGCGCACAAAATTCTTTGCTTACCTGTTGGCCGGAATATTGTCCGGTATCGCCGGATACGTTTACCTGCTGCATACGGGAGCGGGAGATGCCGCCAACGCTACCCAGGCTGAAATGCAGGCAATCGCATCCAATATCATAGGTGGAACGTTATTGACCGGCGGTGTTGGAAACGTGATCGGTACGCTTTTTGGGATGCTTTCACTGAAGACAATCACGAATATCGTGATTGCATCGGGACTTACGAAGCCGTATTATCAGAGCATCACCACCGGCCTCATGCTGTGCTTCTTCATACTGCTGCAGAGCATTATTCTCGCTGTTCGCGAAAAAGGAGCAATAGGTGTTTTGCCTGAATGGCTGAGACCGGGCAAAAAAAAGAATTAATGCTGCAGACTACAGCTGCTGATAAATTCCCCCCTGTAGTATATAGCCTTCCTGCAGAACTGAGCAGGAAGGCATTTTTATGCTAATCAAATTTTAATGATAATATAATTCGGGATTTATTGATGAAAACCTGCTGCAATGCCATTATGTGTTAAGAACGTGCAAAAAAGGAGATTCACCATTGACATTCCCGGAGGCAAAATAATGAAAAAGAGGAATAAGGCCATGATCATTATAGGAAGTTTGCTGTTGATCATCGTTTTATTGTTCATCGGACTTGACGGTACTTTTCTTTCCCCAAAATATAAGTCGGTATGGTCTGACAGGTATGTCGACGGGCTGGAAAACGACCAGCTCAGGATTATCGCGCATGGTATCCGCGCCGCGAGCGGTCATAATATGCAGCCATGGCTGGTAAAAATCATAAGCGACAGCTCCGTCGAATTATACGCAGATACGGACAAAGCGCTGCCTGTGGTGGACAGTGACCATAAACAGCTTCTGATGAGCCAGGGCACATTCATCGAAAGCCTCAGGCAAGGCGTAATAAAATACGGCTATGATGCGGATATCGCTTACAGTATACCCGTCTTTGACAAAAAGATGCCGCTTATAGCGACCATAAACATTCACGGAAAAGAGGGGACTGACACTGCGGATGCCGTATCAGGCAGTACATATGATGCCGGACCGGCAGGCCAGGACCTCGATATTGCAAAAGAGATTGATAGGTGTATATCGGAGTTCCCCGGGTTCAGCTATACGCTGGTAGATTCGGGCGCTGAAATTGAAAAGCTGAAAGACATTCTGCTGGAAGCGACCGTCATCGAATCAGGGGATGAGGCAGCTGTTAAGGAACTCCTTGATGTCTTCCGCTGGACCGAATGGGAGCAGAACAAGTATCGGTATGGCCTTTCCCTCAATACCCTGCCGAGATTATTGAAACCGTTTATTCAGCCAATAATGAAGCTTTCCTCAAAAAACTGGCAGTCTTTTGGCGAGAGCAGCATTACCCAGTTCAAAAAAAGACTGGACAGCCAGACCGGTTACATCCTGCTAAAGCACCCGGATCCGGGAAACATCGAGTATGTGTTCAGCGGCCAGCTATACCAGAGGCTGGCATCCGTTGTCAGCGGTTATTACCTCAGACCCGCCATGCAGGTCCTGGAGGATTTCGACGCGATGAAAAGCCTGAACTACAGGTTTAGGCAGGAATACTGCCAGGACGGCGAAGTCGTCATGATCATTGGCCTTCAGCCCAGGGCCGGTACCCCTCCGGCCGGCAATCCGAGGCACCTCGTCGACGACATCCTCCTCAAATGAGTTTGGGGGACGTACCCTTTTACTCATTTTGAGTATTGGGGACGGGTACTTTTACTCAAAATGAGTGTCGGGGACAGGTAATATAATATATCAGACACGGGAATGGTTCCCGGGTCTATTTTTTAGCTGCCTGCTTGTGCACCCGGAAGTAAAACCATAATCCGCCTATGCAGATTATAAGACCTGCCAGTGCAGGCTTTAAGACAGACATGCCTGCTTCGCCGCTGAATGCGATGCTCCAGGCAGATTTTAATACGGCCGCTCCTATGATAACCCCCAGAAGCCATCTCCAGTTTCTTTTCCAGGCTGCCGTAAGAAGCATGAAGAAAAATACAGGAACAGCAAGACTTATTATAGTTTTCTGGGCATTCCACTCGCCCTTCAGGTAATCCATTTCAAAGGCCAAAAACTCCAATACCTGCGGGCTGACCTCATTCGGAGCAGGAAACCAGAACATGCTTGTAAATAATGCGAATATTGATGCAAAAATGCCGGTATAACTTTTCCTGAATGCAAATATGACCATCGGTATTATAAACAAAGGTCTGATATACCAGCTTAACATGTTATGATGTCTCTCGAAAGCCCATTGGAAAAATGTATCGTTGGTCATAAATATTATGATGAAAATTATGGTGGCGACTGCAAACAGCATTCCCACTGCGAAATCAGTTTTTTTGCTCATGATACCCCCCCTGACCGACTTTTCTTTGAATTCCATTGAAAATGATACTTAAAATTGAGTCAACAAAGTTGTTCACATCTTCTTTTACAAATTCATAGCCCGCATTGCCATACTTTTCCGACATAAACTTGTTAACAGCGCTGTTTAAGGATTGCAGCAGCAGGTTTAAAGCCAGATCGTCGACACGGCTGTCGATTTCGCCTTTTTCTTTGGCGTTTTTTATCATTTGCTCAAACAATGCTTCCGATTGCCTGTTTCCCTCTTTTATAACCGCTGATCTCGCGGCTTCGTCGTTTTCCTTGGAAAATTGCTCGCCTAATGCGGCATATTGAGGATGTTTTTTCGCAAATTCGACACCTTTTGAAAACAGCAGACGTATTTGCTCCGATAGCGTCAGACTTTGAAAATCAGTAATCGCGGCGGAGAAAAACATGATTTTTTCCTGTATGGCCAAATTCATTATATAAACATATAGATCCATTTTGTCCTCAAAATACTGATAAAAGCTTCCTTTTGGGATGTTAGATCTTTTACATATTCGGTTTATGCTTGCCGTATTATAGTTCGCTTTTGAGAACTCTTCCATTGCGGCAGATATTATCAGGTTTCTTTTATCACTCGGCAGGTTAAAAAAAGTTTCCTTTGGCATAAAGACCTCCTTTCATAATATGACTACCTGGTCATATCCCTGCTCTTATTATATGACCGGGTGGTCATATTGTCAACAGGAAGTAACACAGTGACGGTTCCAGTGCCTGTTCTTGTTATCCTATAAATTTAAAAATAATATTTTTTGAGAAATTTTCATTTTTTATTTATTATGGGATCACTTTTATTTTATCCGGCATGGAAATGGACAAGTTTTTTGCACCAGCTCACGAAATAACTGCTGACTTTCCTGATAAAAAAATATATACTATATCTCAAGCTTAGGGTGGATGTATGAAAGTCAAGAAGATCATAAAAACACTGGTAATAATCGTTTTAATACTGGGCTTACTGATTTTTGCAAACTTCATCCCGACATTAAGCCTTTTTGAGCCTGGCATGAGTATCATGGTGGGCAAATGGGTAGACGTATACTACCAGCAGGAAAAGGACGCCGCGACAGACGTTTTTGACCATGCGGACGCAGGAACAGGGCTTATAGCCGTGAAACTGGGCTTTGATGAAAAACCGGACGTGAACATATATATCTATGACTCCCAGTCTGATATGCAAAAGAAGAAGTATGGCTTTATAGGTGCGCTTCTTGGCCTGGACTGGTATATTGGAGATAACATGGGAACCAACGTTATTCTCACTTCTCCGGCCAACCCTGGTCCTTTACATAGTTATGAGAATGTCAAATACGCTGTTTTGCACGAAATCGTGCATGCCTATGTGAGCGTATTGAACCCGGACATACAGTTGTGGCTTACCGAGGGAACGGCTCTATACCTGACCAACGGCGAAGAGTTCTATAAGGAATACCTTGATTATATGCCCATTCCCAGTTACAGGGACACCCTTACAAGGAATCCGGTCAAGTTTAATAAAATAGGCGGTTATACTTTTGCCCAAACATATATTGAATATCTCGACACTGCCTACGGCCGGGACAGAGTCCTTCAGCTTCTTAAAACGGAAGATTACCAGGAATGCTTCGGAAAATCGCAGAAAGCTATCTACAATGAGTGGGTTGACTTTATAGAAAATTATTATCAATAATTTGCTCTTTCTTCATTCGGCTCGTTCTGCTACATGAAAACGCCGAAATCGGACGTGAAACGGATCATCGTACTCGATGACGGGTGTACAAAGCCGATGTATAGATTCCTTGCTCCCATGGCAGGATTTGAATACAAAACATTCGGACAGGCCATCAAAAAGGCAAAAGCTGAGATCGACGCAGGATATCCTACGGTTTTAGGCGCTTTGGACCTGTACCATCTGCCATATTATCCAAAACCCTATCAAAAGGTACACGTACCATTACGTTTTGATGATCGGTTACGATGATGATTCAGAGTGTATCTATCTGCTGGACTGCGGAAGGGAAGATGCGCAAACCCTTTCATACGCAGACTGCGTCAGGCATGGGACTGTATCTGTCCTGGCATATCAAAGCCTAATACTGTCTGCACGGTCAGAATGAACAAGCCCAATAGCAAATACCAGATT
>ENA-OWPA01000325-OWPA01000325.1-bioreactor-metagenome-genome-assembly--contig:-NODE-325-length-73789-cov-11.432372_pt1 | contig 73789 bp, 67 predicted proteins | sample MGYA00238139_ERZ651803 | MGnify/ENA primary metagenome ERZ651803 (study PRJEB26909, sample SAMN07631231) | bioreactor metagenome | isolation source: Switchgrass digestor | place: USA: Dartmouth...
TCACGAGTGCATTTATTTTGCAAAAAATTAAATGTCAGAGTACATATATCATGTACCCCAACATTTATTATAGAACCCTTTTTTGTAGCAATTACACTCTATTTGTATTAAAATATACATGTCGTAGGTATAATAGCTCACTGCAAGGAAGGTGCATCAATAGTTATGGCAGATTTTAATAAAAAAGGCCAATATATACAGAGCCAGAATATTGAACAAGAGAAAAATTATCTATTAGGTAGTATTTCAGATGAAAAGCTTTTGGAGGAAATTATAAGTAGTGAAATAGATTTTGGACTATTAGAAAAAGAGCAGCAATTTTTAATATTAATCAGAATAACAAACTATAGTGAGGCTGTTGCCAGCTATGGACAGAAGCTAGTTCATAAAATTATAATAAATATGATCAATAGAATAATACTTATAATTGATGAAATAGGGAAATTGTTTAGGATAAGAAATGAAGAGTTCTTAATATTAGGGAAACTTGATAAGGATATACAGGAGCTTGATGATATCATTGAAACAATAAACAATATGATAGACATTGGTTTTAATAGTGAAGGTGGAATTGTATTTCTCCATATAGCAATGGGAATATTACCTATTACATATAAGCATACTAGTGTTGATAGAGTAATTGAAGACTTGATTTTATCCACTGACTTAGCAGAAAAGAGTGATAGTACAAATTATATATTCTATGAAGACAATATAAGAGAGAAGCTTCAAATGGAGGTAAAACTAGAAACGTTACTAAGGTCTGCCATTGATAATAGAGAGTTAAGTCTTTTATATCAACCCCAAATTGACCCTAAGACAAACGAAATTGTGGGAGTAGAAGCCTTAGTAAGATGGAACAATAAGGAACTCGGTCAAATACCTCCATATGTATTTATTCCTATAGCAGAAAAAATAGGGATTATAAATGATATAGGAAATTGGGTTTTGAGAGAGGCCTGTCGACAGAATAAAGAGTGGCAGGAAAAAGGATTGCCTAAAATTCCAGTATCAGTAAACCTTTCGCCAATACAATTTAAAAATAAAAATATAGGAGATTATATTGGAAAAATACTTAAGGAATATGACTTAGAAGGTAAGTATTTAGGAATTGAAATAACAGAGGGGACATTGATAGGAGATAGAAAGGATATAAATAAAAAGCTTTCTTTATTAAAAGACTTGGGCGTTTTCATATCTATAGATGATTTTGGTACTGGATATTCATCACTAGGATACCTAAAGGAGCTTAAGTTCGACAGTATAAAAATTGATAGGGAGTTTATAAAGGACTATCCAGAAAAAGACAATGGAGTAATTGCTAAGATAATACTAAACCTTTCTAATGAACTTAAAATCAATTCTATTGCTGAAGGAGTTGAGACTAAAGAACAACTCGATTTTATAACTGCTAATGGTGGAAATATTGTTCAAGGATACTATTATAGTCCGCCAGTTTCAGCAGAAAAAATAGAAGAGCTTTTATTGATGCAAAACGAGAGTGATTAAACCCTCTCGTTTTATATGATTTTTTAGCCAACTGGTGGAGGGATGTAAATGTTAAGAGAATTATTAAAGGCTTTTTTCTTCATTTTTGCAGCAGAGATGGGAGATAAAACTCAAATATTAGCGATGACTTTTGCAACACAATACAAGGTAGGTAAGGTTTTACTAGGAGTTTTAATTGGGGCAGCTTTAAACCATGGATTAGCTATAGCTTTAGGCTCTTATTTATCAAACGTCATTCCATTAGATAAGATACAGATTGCTGCAGGTGTATTGTTTGTAGTATTTGGTTTATGGACTTTAAGAAATGAAGAGGAAGAAGAGGATGAAGATTCTAAAAAGAATTTTGGACCTATTTTAACTGTGGCAATAGCGTTTTTTATAGGAGAATTAGGGGACAAGACACAGCTTACTGCTATGACTTTAGCTACAGATGCAAGCTATCCTGTATTTATATTGTGTGGGACAGTATTAGGTATGTTGGCTACAAGTGGTCTAGGTATATTTGTAGGCACTATAATAGGAGAAAAGATACCTGAATTAGCAATTAAAATTGCATCGTCTGCAATCTTTTTATTTTTTGGTACTTTGAAATTGCTTCAGACAGTGCCTTCAAAGTATATAACAGGACTTAATATTATCGTTTACTTTGTAATTATAGCTATAACAGCTTATTTATTATTAAGACCAACCTTAATAGCAAGGAAGATAGGAAAGAAACTTCCTCTGCAAGAAGCTGCAGCTACTCTTTATATGCAAGCTAATGAGATTAAAAATTCAGTGGAGAACATATGCCTTGGAGAGTCTGAATGTGGAACCTGTCAAGGTAGTAAATGTATTATTGGTTTTACAAAAAGAGCTCTAGAATCTTCTATGGAAAATGGGGAGTATATATTGCCATCAGAATGGGAGCAGCTACCTAAGTATAATAAAAAGAACTTTGAACTAGGCAAAATAGCAGAAGCTTTAGCACTTATCATATTTGATTTAACTAAATATGGCTATAATCCAGATGAAAATTATGTAGTAAACAAGACAAGACAAGCATTAGAAACCATAGCTTTTGGGGAAACATTAGTTTTTGATGGAGATATCTCTAGATATTGCAAAAATATAAAAAGGAGAAATGAAAAGTTATATGATAGAATAATGGAAAAGGTTAAGGAATTAAATGGATAATTTTAAAAGTAGTCTCTGATAACCTGTCAGAAATGGCTTGTACAGCAGTTTAAAATGCTTTCCATAATATTTCATGCTTCCTTAGAGATTTTTAGCACGTTTAAAATTTTAATTTAGGGATATAAATATACTGATTATAAAATTAAACATAAGGAGGAAGCTAAATGGAAAGAATAGTTGGTAAACCAGCACCAGATTTTACTTTAAATGCGGTTATGCCAAATGGAGAGGATTTTGGAGAAGTTAAGCTTGGCGATTATAAAGGAAAATGGTTAGTAATGTTCTTCTATCCTTTAGATTTCACATTTATTTGACCTACAGAAATAAGAGCCTATAGTAATAGGTACGACGATTTTAAAGCAGCAGGAGCAGAGGTTTTAGCAATAAGTACAGATAGTGAGCATTCTCACAGAGCGTGGATAAAGGGCGATTTAGGCAAGCTTAAATTCCCATTAGCCTCAGATAGAACAAGAACTGCTTCAAGAGACTATGGAGTTTTAATAGAGGAAGAAGGTATTGCACTTAGAGGATTATTTATCATCGATCCAGAAGGTATAATAAGATACTCAGTAGTTCACGACCTTGATGTAGGTAGAAGTGTAGAAGAAACTCTGAGAGTATTAAAAGCTCTGCAAACTGGAGGATTATGTCCTATAGATTGGCATGAAGGAGATGAACTGCTATAATCATAGATTGGCGACAGGAATTTACTGTCGCCTTTTAATTAGGATGTTATTGAAATGAAGCTTTACTTTAAGCTTTTCTTTTTTGTAATAACAGAAAAGTTTCAAATTTAATAGAGGACTATCAATGGATTTTAGCAGATTGTCAAAATCTTTTATTTCGTTAAATCATTTATTTAATGACTCAAGAGAAGCTGCTTCAAATTTATTGATACTTCATTAGAAGCTTTCTTATTGCACAAAATATAAAATATGATAATATCATTATGAGGTGGTTCAATGGATATTTCATTAATAAAAGAGACTTTTGAAAATAGAAAAGGAAATCCTATGGGATTAACAAATCATTATTCAGTGCTTTTGCCTTTAGTAAAAATAGATGATAGTTGGCATGTTTTATTCGAAGTTCGTTCAGAGAAATTGGATAGACAGCCAAATGAAATATCTTTTCCTGGTGGAAAAGTGGAAGAAAATGAAACATTTAAGGACGGTGCTATTAGAGAAACCTGTGAGGAACTAAATATACAGCCTAGCAGCATAACGGTTCTAGGTGAACTAGATTATATAATGTCTAATAACAGTGCAGTATATGGATTTGTAGGGGTTTTAGAGGACATAGATGTAGATTATATAGAATACAATGAAAAAGAAGTTGACCATGTATTTACAGTCCCTCTGGATTTTTTCTTAAGTAATGAGCCAGAAGTTCATTATACAAAACTAGAAGTTGTTCCTAATGAAGATTTTCCATATCACTTAATACAGAATGGCAGGGATTATAATTGGAACAAGGGTAAACAAGTAGTGTATTTTTATGTTTATGAGGATTATGTAATTTGGGGGATGACTGCTAGGTTCATGAAAAATTTTGTGGATATATTAAAGATGCAGTATAGAATTTACGATAAAGAACTGAAGTTTTAAGCTGTCATATTTGAGTATAAAGCAGGATAATAGTAGTTTTGCAGTAGTTTTATTATATGACTATTGTTAAACTACTTTTTTATTTTTTGAACTTTAAATTTTGCTTATTTAAAAGAATATTTAATTTACTAAATAAGAATATTATTGAAAAATTTTCATTTGAGCAGCTATATTTTGTTAGAAGTTTTTTTATTTAGGGTATCAATCTATTTGGAATTTGTAATAAAATCCATAACTAGATAAAACTAGACAAAAAGGGAGGTTCATATGGCAACACAAAATAATCGCAAAAAGGATTTAGTAAGTGTTAACAGCTTACGTACAAAAATTATGTCAGTATTAACTTTATTTACACTTGTTATATGCATTGGACTGGGATCAATTTCTTATAACAATGCAAAGCAGGCTTTGCTGAAGACTACTAATGACAACTTGGCTTTGCTAGCAAAGAATACTGCTGATTATGTCAAGCTTTTCTTAGACACTTCTGGGCATTCTGCTGACATTGATACTTTGAATTCTGCAATTGAAAATATAAAGTTTTTACAGACAGGTTATCCTTTTATAGTTAACAGCGAAGGATATTTTGTTGCTCATCCTGATAAGAGCTTAATTATGTCAGAAGAATTAAATTACAATACAATGAAAAATAATCCTGAATATGAATCTCTAGTAAAGCTTTTTGGTAAAATGCTAGAAGGAGGCACAGGACACTTTTCTTATATCTTTCGAGGAGTTGATAAATTAAACGGCTATGCTCCTATAGAAGGCACAGGCCTATTTCTCGCTGTTACTGCACCTGAAGAGGAAGTGTTAGCAGAGCTCAATCTATTAAAAACTTCAAATGCTACTGCAATCATTGTGGCAGCTATATTGGCTATAATAATATCTTTTATTATATGTGCTTACATATCAAAACTAATAGAAATGGTCACTAGGCATGCTAAGGAGATAGCAAACCTAGACCTTACCAAGAATATAAGTGAAAAAGCATTACAGCGAAAAGACGAGATTGGAGCTATTTTAATAGCTTTTCAGACTATATTAGATAATTTTAGAGTATTTGCAAACAATGTTATGTCTTTATCAGAGAAGGTAGCAGATTCTTCTGATGAACTAACATCAATATCTGAGCAATCTGCTTTAGCTTCGGAAAGTATAGCTGCCTCATCTATGGAGGTAGCACAAAATGCAGAAATTCAGTTAAAAGAGATACTAAACATAACCTCATCTATGGAGCGAATATCTGCAAGTATTCAAGAAATATACAATAATACAGAGGAGATTAGCAGTCTAAGTAGTAAAGCTTTTGAACAAACTGATATTGGGAGAAGAGATATGAAAGAAGTCATTAGTCAAATGAATAATATAGCTAAAAGTACAAATCACGTTAAAGAATCCCTATCCGAAGTGACTAATAGCTCAAAGAAAATGAATAATATGACTAATTTAATTCAAAATTTAGCTGAGCAGACAAATTTACTAGCATTAAATGCAGCTATAGAAGCAGCAAGGGCAGGCGAGCATGGTGCAGGCTTTGCAGTGGTAGCAGAGGAAGTGAGAAAGCTAGCAGAGGAATCTAGAAGGACAACTAACGATATTCAGCAGTTAATAGAAAATAATAATGAAATAATTAAAAAAGTCAATATGGCTATGGAAGAGGGTATTATTAATGTAAATAAAGGTATAGATATCGTAAATGCTACAGAAAAATCTTTTGAAAGCATTGCTGGATTAGTCAATAGGGTAAATGAACAGATAAGTATTATTGTAGGGTCTATAGATCAAGTAGCAAAAGCAAGTGAGCTTGTAGTTTCATCCTCTGAGCAGGTTGAAGCTATAACTAAGCAGGTGGCAGATCAGATTCAAAATGTGTCAGCAGCTACAGAACAACAGACCGCTTCAATGGAAGAAATAGCTTCAACTAGTAATGCTTTAGCAAAGTTATCCGAGGAGCTGCATAAAGATTTATCAAGAATAAAAATATAAGAAGGTAGCTTTGGAGTTACCTTCTTATACTAGTTTTATTTGATGATATACTTTTTTACCTTTTCTGATAATTAACCTATTGTCTTCAAAATCATCTAGAGATACAATCATACTTGGGTCAGAAATCTGGTCGTTTCTTATATATATTCCACCTTGATTAATTAATCTTCTTGCTTCCCCATTAGATTTTGTCAGACCGACTTGAGTTAATAGATTTAGGATTCCAATTCCTTCAACAAATACGGACTTTTCAAGTTCTGTTGTAGGCATAGAATCTAAGTCTCCGCCACTACCAAACAATGCATTAGAAGCTTCCTCTGCTTTTCTTGCCTCTTCTTCACCATGAACAAGCTTAGTAACTTCGTATGCTAAGACTTTTTTTGCTTCATTGATTTCTGCACCTTCTAACTTTGAAAGTCTTCTGATTTCATCCATTGGTACAAAGGTTAATAGCTTTAAGCATTGCTCAACATCTGCATCATCAACATTTCTCCAGTATTGATAGAATTCATAAGGTGTAGTTTTTTCTGGGTCTAGCCATACAGCACCCTTTGCAGTTTTACCCATTTTATTTCCTTCACTATTTGTGAGAAGAGTACAAGTCATAGCATATGCTTGCTTTCCAGATTTTCTTCTTATTAATTCCATACCAGCAATCATATTTGACCATTGGTCATTTCCACCTAATTGCATTTTACAATTATACTTTTCGTTTAATACATAGAAGTCGTATCCTTGCATTAACATGTAGTTAAACTCTAAGAAAGATAAGCCCCTTTCTAGTCTCTGCTTAAAACATTCCGCAGTTAACATTCTGTTAACTGAAAAATGGGTTCCTATTTCTCTTAAAAAATCAACATAATTTAAATCAAGCAGCCAATCTGCATTATTTTCTAATATTGCCTTACCATCTTTAAAGTCAATAAATTTTTCTAATTGCTTTTTAATACATTCTGCATTGTATTGAATTTTTTCTTTAGTAAGCATTTGCCTCATATCAGTTCTTCCTGATGGGTCTCCTATCATGGCAGTACCCCCACCAATTAAGGCTATAGGTCTATGACCTGCTCTTTGCATATGAGCCATAAACATCATAGTAACAAAATGACCTACATGTAAGCTGTCTGCAGTAGGGTCAAATCCTATATAAAATGTAACAGATTCTTTACCCAATAATTCTCTGATTTCTTCCTCATGAGTTGTTTGTGCTATATATCCTCTTTCCATTAAAGTATCAAATACATTCATTGAATATCCTCCTTTCTAATAATTGAAATAAAGATTTTATAGTCGTTGTATAGGGGTCTATAATATAAAAGGGGTTTTCTTGCCCTATAAGGACGAGAAAACCCCGTGGTACCACCTTAATTCGCATCAAAAGATGCCTCAAAGTCATTGTATCGTATGACAAACGCAATACTTTCATATTGAGACTCCAGAGCGTAATTCATGTTTTATGTGCTGTAGACTTTTCACCAGCCAGCCTACTCTCTAGTTGTAACCATAAAACACTACTTAATCCTTCATTGTCCGAAGCATATGCGATTTGACATATATATTAAACTTTTTATTTAGTTTTGTCAAGTATTTTTATTTATTCTACTACTAATTTAGCAGAATTTTCCCATAGTCCATGAATATTGCAGTAGATTAAAGCATAGAATGTTCCTGATTTACTTACTTTTATTTTAGTAGTAGCTACAGGATCAGTGAACACTTCTCCTTCACCATGTGCAGTAAAGCTGAAGTTGCCTACTTCTATAGGGAATTTTCCACCTTCAGGAAGGTAGAATAACTTAGCCCATGAAATGTAATGCTCTTGAGTATTAGGATGGCGAATTTCTTCACCAACTACAACTTTAACCTCGAATTCTTCTCCTGCTTTAATTCTTTCAGGAATATGTATTACAGGAACATGCTTTTCACCTTTCCAGTCTCCACTTTGTAATAATTGACCTAATCCTTGCATAAAATTACCTCCTTGTTATTATTTAAATTTAAAAAGAATTTATTTTATAGTATTGCCTTTTTGAAACTGTTTTAGGTTTCTATACTAAATTATTATCAATCTACTAACAATATACCCAACTATTTGTAGGCAAAACAAAAAAACTAATAGTAGATTGCATTTAATCTATTTTTTTAACAAATGGGAAGCCTTTATTAGCAAGAAAAGCTTATTTTATTTGTTAGAAGCTTTTCTCATAACAAATAAGTTTTTTCTTTTAGCAAATTGCATATTATGATACTATATAAATAGGGATAAAGGATCAAAGATAGATATAGATAATAGAGAGGTTAATTAGTGCCGATATAGTATAGAGGTATACTCTTGCTATTCAATAAAACTAATACAAGGGGGTTTTTTAAAATGATAGTATCACATAAAAATGACGTGAAAGCAATAAAAATTGAAAACCCACAAGCCAAAGAAGCAGCTATGAAAGTTTTAGTATCACCAACAGAAGGCTGGGACGGCTATGTTATGCGTATTATAGAAATTGAATCTGGAGGATATACTCCAAAGCACAGGCACCCTTGGCCCCACATAAATTATATAATTAGTGGTAAAGGAAGATTACACTTAGATGGAAAGGATATTGATGTAGAGTCTGGGTCATTTGCTTATGTTCCATCTAACATAGAACACCAATTTTCAAATGTTGGGAACGGAAAATTTGAGTTTATTTGTATAGTACCAGAGGAAGGACACAAATAAAATCACAATAGTTAATGGCTTAAGAACATTGTCGTTAAAATAATAAAAATACCAAAGCCTGTATTTCACTTCAATTGAAGAGATTACAGGCTTTGGTATTTATAGGCAGTGGAGATGCATTTTATTATATTTTACTCTTTATGCTTCCATGAACATCTTTAGGTCGTCTTCTACATTAGTGATTCCACCAATTCCAAATGTTTCAACTAGTACTTTAGCAACATTTGGTGATAAAAATGCTGGTAGAGTTGGGCCTAGGTGAATATTTTTAACTCCTAGATATAGAAGAGCTAATAATACAATTACAGCTTTTTGTTCATACCATGCAATGTTATATGAAATTGGAAGTTCATTTATATCATTTAGTTGGAACACTTCTTTTAATTTTAATGCAATAACAGCTAGTGAGTAAGAGTCATTACATTGACCTGCATCTAATACTCTTGGAATTCCTCCTATATCACCTAGGTCAAGTTTATTGTATTTGTATTTTGCACAGCCTGCTGTAAGGATTACAGTATTTTTTGGTAGAGCTTTTGCAAACTCAGCATAATAGTCTCTTGACTTCATTCTTCCATCACAGCCTGCCATTACAAAGAATCTCTTTATTGCACCTGACTTAACAGCATCTATAATCTTATCTGCAAGGCTTAATACAGTATTGTGAGCAAATCCACCAACTATTTTACCTGTTTCTATCTCTGTAGGTGGTGCACATCTTTTAGCATGTTCAATTACTTGTGAGAAGTCTTTCCTTCCGTTGGCATCTGGTGTTATATGAGTTAGTCCTTCAAATCCTACTGCACCAGTTGTATAAACTCTGTCTTTATATGAATCCTTTGGAGGAACTAAACAGTTTGTAGTTAGTATAATAGGCCCATTGAAGCTTTCAAATTCTTTATCTTGTTTCCACCAAGCATTTCCATAGTTGCCTACAAAATGTGAATATTTTTTAAATGCTGGATAATAGTGAGCAGGCAGCATTTCTCCATGGGTGTATACATCTACCCCAGTTCCTTCTGTCTGTTTTAGTATTTCCTCAAAGTCCTTTAGATCATGTCCGCTTACTAATATAGCTGGATTATTCCTTACTCCAATGCCTACTTGAGTTATCTCAGGATGTCCATAAGTACTAGTATTAGCTTTATCCAATAGTGCCATTACATCTACACCGTATTTTCCACATTCCATTACAAGTGCTACTAAATCATCTGCTGACAAGCTATTATCTGTAGTAGCAACTAACGCTTTTCCGATAAATGAGTATATTCCGTCATCTTCATAACCTAGGTTAAGAGCATGCTCAGCATATGCGGCCATACCTTTTAAGCCATATGTCAGTAATTCTCTCAATGATCTTATGTCTTCATTTTCTGTAGCTAAAACTCCCACATATTTTGATTTTTCATTAAATACTGCTTCTGAATCAGAATACCAAGTAGCACAGTCTTGTGTAATGTCTTGGATATTTCCTCCTGCTTTTACTACTGATTCTTTAATTTCATCTCTTAGCTTTAGTGCTTCTTTAATTCTAGTGATAAAACGATTTTTATCAAAGTTTGCATTAGTTATAGTCATAAAAAGACTTTCAATTATAAAACGATCAGCTTTTTTTGTGTCTAATTCTAGTTCTCTAGCTTTGTTGTTATAGAATGAAATACCTTTTAGTGTGTAAACAAGTAAGTCCTGTAAATTAGCTACATTAGCAGTCTTACCGCAGACTCCTCTAAGTGTACAGCCAGTCCCCTTTGCTGTTTCTTGACATTGGTAACAAAACATATTCATTTAAAAATCCTCCCTTATTTAAACATATCAAGTTCAATACTATAGATAACTTACAGAATAAATTTAAGTAATTAGCTATCTATAACTATATTCACTACTTAATATGATAAGGGGCACTAGATTATAAAACAGTGATTGATATCAAATAAAACTGTGATATATATCACAAATACATAAAGAAAAGCAGACCTACTGTAATGTCTGCTCTAGCATTCACGGATTTTTACTTGTATTTTCTGTAATCATATCTATAATCATATCAATTATATAGTGAATTCTTTTATAAGATTTGTGTGAGATTTCTTTAATAAACTCTAAGTTGACTCATAATAGCAAATCCTCCTATTATAGCTATTATTATACCTATGGCAACTAAAACTAAGCTGACGATAATTAATATACCTTGAAGTTTTAAGTAAGAACCTAAGCTTTCGAAAATCCCATTGATTTCTCTTCCATCACCTGCTAGATATCTGTCTACAGATGTTTTAGCATTTCTAAGCTTTACTCCTAGTATAATTTGAATAATTCCAGGTATAAGAGATATCCCCAAAGTTCCTATGGCGCCTAAGCATGCTAAAGCGCCAGAAATAATTGTCATAATACCTACAAAACCAGACCATTTACTTATGGTTTCTAGTAAATTTCTATCTGGAATAGAAAATGCCGTTTGATTAAAATTGTCCATTGGTTTCACCTCCTTGTATTCAATTTAACTTGATTATATAATAATCTTATGCAGCATATCAAATTATTATTGTTACCTTTGTCGTAAACTAATTCTAGAAATGCGATAAATTTATGATATAATACTATAAATAACTCTTATAAAAAATACATCTACTATAAGTATTAGGCAATATATTGAAAGGATTACTTTATAAGGTGATATCAAGCAAACAAAGCTTTTCTGAATAATAGAATACTTTAGCAAAATCGGCAATTCCGTACTTAAATTTTCTGTACGTTTATACCCATATAGATTTGATACTCATTGAATTTGGATTATTAGTAGATTTCTTCGTTAATACTTGGAAACTGGATTATGTTGTGAAGTATTTTTACGATTTTTTTAATTAAAGATAAAGTGAAATTTTCATATTCGTTATAGGATATGTTCAAGGGATTGACCGATAAAATAAAAAGAAAGGGGGCTAGAATTTGATTCAAGAACCAAAGAGAATCTATACTAATGACAGAATTAATAAAGATGAGCTTATTTCCTATGATGTATTGGATGGTATGGTAGACTGGGTACGTGTTATTGATGCGAGCGGAGTAATTATTTTTGCTAATAAATCTATGAAGGAAGCATTAGGAAAAGATATTGTAGGTAAGAAATGCTATTCTGTTCTTGGAAAAGGATGCGCTTGTGAAAGATGTATTGCATCTGCAACAGTAATTACTGGAGAGATAGTAGAAAAAGAAGAGACTATTGGAGATAGAATATTTTCAGTTAAGAGTTCTCCAGTAAGAGATAGAGATGGTAATATTTATGCTGCTGTTGAGGTATTTAGAGATGTAACTAGAGAGAGAAAACTTGAAAAGGAAATAATCAAAAAGAACGAAAAAATGAGTAATGACCTGTCTTTTGCTAGAACAATTCAGAAGAAAATACTACCTAAACGAGGAGTATTAGGTCCTATAAGTATAGATTATTTGTATTTCCCCTCTGAAATGTTAAGTGGAGATATTTTTGATATAAATAAGATAGATGATAACCTCATAGGTGTATATATTAGTGATGTAGTAGGGCATGGAATTACTGCATCTATAATGACAATGTTTATCAGACAGGCTATGAAATCCATTAAATATGATTATATGGATCCAAGTGAAGCTATTAGCGAGTTACACAAAAGGTTTCTTGACTTAAATTTAGATACAGATAAGTACTTTTCTATATTTTATGGTATCTTTGATAAAAGAGATAATACTTTTAAATATGTCAATGGCGGACACAATTGTATTCCTTTACATATAAATAGTAATGGAATAGAATTTTTAGAGGCCAAAGGGTATCCAATTACTAGTTTATTTGATAGTATACAGTATGAAGAAAAATGTGTGAAGCTCCAAAAAGGAGATAAGCTACTTTTTTACACGGATGGAGTAATTGAGGCCAGAAATGAAAAAGGAGAATTATTCGGGTTTGATAGATTAATAGATATAGTTAATAAAAATAAGGATAATCTTTTAGATGCTATTGAAAAAAGTTTAAATGAGTTTAAATACAAGGATATAGATGATGATTTTGCACTGTTGACTGTAGAATTGATAAAGTAAGAAGCTGGATAATCAGCTTCTTTAATAATTTTAAATGTAAAGGAGGATATGATTGAGGGATATTTTTGTTGATTTTTCATATTCTATGGTTTCAGATCTAGAAATTCAAGGCATAAGACAGCAAGTATCCGTTGCCCATGATTTAATACATAATAAAAGTGGTTTGGGGAAAGAGGCTTTAGGCTGGGTGGATTACCCTGTAGAATATGATAAAAAAGAATTTGAAAAAATAAAAAAGGCTGCTGCTAGGATAAAAAGTGATTCTCAGGTGCTGATAGTAATAGGTATTGGAGGATCTTATTTAGGTGCTAGAGCTGCTATTGAAGCATTAAGGCCATCTTTTTATAATTTACTCCCACATAATGAAAGAAAAACACCAGAAATATATTTTGCAGGTAATAATATAAGTACTAAGTACTTAGTTGATTTGTTAAATATTATAAAGGGAAAAGATTTAAGTATAAATGTCATATCAAAATCTGGCACTACTTTAGAATCCAGTATTGCTTTTAGAGTATTTAAGGATTACATGGAAAGAAAATATGGAAAAAATGAAGCTTCTAAAAGAATATATGTGACAACTGATAAAGAAAGAGGGGCATTAAAAAGGTTAGCAGAAGAAGAAGGCTATGAAAGCTTTATAATACCTGATGATATTGGAGGTAGATTTTCTGTTCTTACACCTGTTGGGCTTCTTCCTATTGCTGCAGCAGGAATAGATATTGATATGCTAATGGAAGGAGCTAGATCAGCAAGAGAAGAATATTCTATTGATGACTTAGACAGCAATTATTGCTACAAGTATGCGGCAATTAGAAACATACTATATAGAAAGGGAAAAAGTATAGAAATCTTAGCCAGCTATGAGCCATCTCTACATTATACAGCCGAATGGTGGAAACAACTCTACGGTGAAAGTGAAGGTAAGGATGGTAAGGGAATATTTCCAGCATCAGTAGAATTTACTACAGATCTTCATTCTTTAGGACAGTACATCCAAGACGGTAGAAGATTTTTATTTGAAACTGTATTAAATATTGAAGACGTGCCAGAAGAGATAAAAATAAATAGAGAAGAATTAGACTTAGATGGTTTAAATTATCTAGCAGGGAAAACTCTAGATTATGTAGCAAAAACAGCACTTAAAGGCGTGGTTTTAGCTCATGTAGAGGGTGGAGTACCTAATATAATTATAAATGTTCCAAGGTTAGATGAATTTTATTATGGAAAGCTAATATATTTCTTTGAAAAAGCCTGTGGCATAAGCGGATATTTGTTAGGAGTAAACCCTTTTAATCAACCTGGAGTAGAAGCATATAAAGGGAAAATGTATGAGCTATTAGGAAAATTTAAATAATAAAGTAAGTTTTTTGTGTATTCTTATATAATAGGGGTTAGCATATTGCTAACCCCAAAATTATTAGTCATTTAAGTCATCAATAGGTTTTACATACTTTAATTCAATTTTCTTATTAAGGCTAGGTATTGTTATGTCTTCTTTTTTTGAAATATTGACTTTTAGGCGTAGCTGTCTTTTAATCAAATCTATTATTCCATTTCTGAAAGTCAGATTTGCTTCTAATTCTTTCGGGTCTCCTATAGCCTTTATGATAATAGGAGTACTTATGACATGGTCATCAAATATTATGGAGTTGTTTTCAGCTTCTAGTGTTGAGAAGGAAGTATACCTTAAATCATTTATTGATATAGCTTCTGCACTTGCTGCATTTAAAGAGCTGATTATTTGTAAAATTATATCATAATTATAAGCTATTATACTTGTACCATCATCAAAGATGGCTTCTACTTCTGGTTCATCTATTTCTATTTGTATGCCTGGCCCATGTACTTCTTCGTATCCAATGAACATATTATATTTTTCTAACTCATTGTAAAGAGTTTTTAAATAATAGTCTGCACTAGCTTCTTTTTCTTCGAGTTTTTTGATTTCATTTTCAATTTCTGACAACTCCTCCTTGGCCTTTGCTCTTTGATTTTCTAGCTTATTTAATTCTGCTAATAAGGCTTTGGATTTAATAACAGGATTATCACCACCTGTGACATTTTGAGTAGTTTTAAATTGTATAGAAAGAATAATTCCTAGAATTGTGCAAACTAAAAAAATAGCTAAAGCTCCTTTTATATTTTTCAAATCAATTCCTCCTAGAATCTCTAGTATAATTATATAATAACCTTTTTCAAAGAAAAAGGGAATAATGATAAATGTTAAAATAAAAGGGTATATTAGAATTATTAAAGATATTAGTAAAGCCTACTTAAGGAGGAATAGCATGGAGATAGTTATTGACGGCAAAGTGAAAGAGTATTTAAGAGGTATAGGGAAAAGGACAATTACAATATATACGGAAATAGTTGGAAGCTGTTGAAGTCCTAGGCCTGAGATTTTTATCAGGACTGGGGAGCCGGAGGCACCTGAGAATTATAGATTATTTAAAGTTGATAATATTAATGTGTATTTATATAATGATCTTAAAACAGAGAATAAAATAGAGGTAAAGATGTCAGAGCAATTCTCTGATTTGCCCAATAAGGAAATTACAGTTGAAGGCATTGAATTAAGCAGGTAAACCTGCTTTTTTTATGGCAATTATATTAGCCAATGTAAGGAAAATAATTTTAAAGTAAAGACTTTCTTAATATACCCTGTATTACAGGTATTATTAGAAAAAATAGACATTTCATAGGATATAGAAAATTATTGCCGAATATTTGAAGCAATAAACAATTGTGATAAATATCACAGATTTTTGTGAGCCTTTTCACGTATTATTTAAAATATTAAGTTATAATAGAATCATAATAAAATGAAAGGGCGTGGAAAAATGGCAATAAGAAAAATCGTTCATATAGACGAAGAAAGATGTAATGGATGTGGTTTATGTGTTCCGGGATGCGCAGAAGGTGCTATACAAATTATAGATGGAAAAGCGCGACTGCTGGCAGATAATCTATGTGATGGGTTAGGCAATTGTTTAGGACATTGCCCGCAGGGGGCAATTGAAATCATAGAAAGAGAAGCAGACGAATTTGATGAGGAAGTTGTTGAAAAACACTTGGAATCATTGAACAAAAGGCAAGTTACTGTAGGAGTCCATGGAGGATGCCCAGGAAGCAGAGCTATGGCAATCCAAAGAGATGAGAAAAAAGGCACTTCTACTTATGTGTCAGCAGGTGATGTTGAAATAAATATTAAACCACAATTAACACAATGGCCTGTTCAGTTAATGCTGGTACCAGAAAGGGCTTCATATTTTGACAATAAAGAGCTATTAGTTACTGCTGATTGTGTTCCTTATGCATATGCAAACTATCATCTGGATTTACTTAAAGGAAAGTCAGTAGTAGTTGGATGTCCAAAGCTTGATGATTTAAGTTATTATGTTGAAAAGCTAACTAAAATTATTTTATATAATGATATAACAGGGATTACGGTAGCACATATGGAAGTTCCATGTTGTAATGGCATAGTAATGGCAGTAAATGAGGCAGTAAAAAGAGCAAACAAGGATATAAAAGTGAATAAAGTTAAAATTTTAACTAATGGGGGGAAAGAGAGCTAAAACTCTCTTTTCTTTTTTTTGGTTTGCTGTGATATAATTGGCTTAGGTATAAGATAAAAATGAGGAGGGATATTATGGAATTCAAAAATCTCCTGATGAAGAAGGATGGAAATGTCTGCGTGTTAAGTATTAACCGACCTAATGCGCTAAATGCTTTAACAACAGAAGTATTAAACGAATTAAAAGAAGCAATAGAAATAATAGAAAAGGATTCGGATGTTTATGTACTTATAATAACAGGAGAAGGCAAGGCTTTTGTTGCTGGAGCTGATATACCAGAAATGAAGGACAAAAATCCAGAAGAAGCAAGAGCTTTTGCTAGACTTGGGCTTCAAGTCTTTAGAAAGATTGAGCTTATGGAAAAACCAGTTATAGCTGCTGTAAATGGTTTTGCATTAGGAGGAGGCTGTGAGTTAGCTATGAGCTGCGATATTAGAATTGCAGGGGAAAAAGCTAAGTTCGGCCAACCTGAAGTAGGTTTAGGTATTACTCCTGGCTTTGGGGGAACTCAGAGACTATCTAGGCTAGTGGGTATAGCGAAGGCTAAGGAGCTTATATTTACTGGTGATATGATAGACGCACATGAAGCAGAGAAAATTGGTCTCGTGAATAAAGTCGTACCACAGGAAGAGTTACTTGACAGGGCTATGGAGATGGCAAAGAAAATAGCATCTAAAGGCCAATTTGCAGTAAGATATTCTAAGTCAGCTATAAATAGAGGGATAGAAACTGACATTGAGACTGGAATGGCTATTGAAATGGATTTATTTGGACTATGCTTTGCCACTGAAGATCAAAAAGAAGGGATGACTGCCTTTGTAGAAAAGAGAAGCCCAGAGTTTAAATTAAAATAAGTTAGAAGAGATATTTCATTTAATTTAATCTCAGTATATGTATCATGATGATTAAATAAAAATTTTAAATTGGGAGTGATTAATGTGAAGGTTTTTGTATTAGGTGCAGGCACAATGGGGTCTGGAATAGCTCAAGTATTTGCTCAAGCTGGATATGAAGTAGTTATGAGAGATATAGAAGAGGCATATACAGAAAGAGGATTAAATAACATTAAGAAAAATTTAGAGAGAAGTGTTCAAAAAGGTAAACTTACAGCAGACGAAAAGGAAGCTATTTTATCAAGAATAACAACTACTACAGAAATAAATCTTGCCAAGGATGCAGACCTAGTAGTTGAGGCAGCTGTTGAAAACATGGATGTAAAGAAACAGATATTCAAGGAATTGGATAACGTTTGCAAACCTGAAGCTATACTTGCAACAAATACTTCATCATTGTCAATTACTGAAATAGGTAGTGCAACAAATAGACCTGATAAGGTTATTGGAATGCACTTTTTCAATCCTGTACCAGTGATGCAGTTAATTGAAGTAATAAAAGGTATTTCTACATCAGATGAAACAAAAGAAAAAATATTTGAACTAGCAAAAGCAATAGGAAAAACTCCTGTAGAAGTAGAAGAAGCTCCTGGCTTTGTAGTTAATAGAATTTTAATTCCTATGATTAATGAAGCGGTGGGAATACTAGCAGATGGCGTAGCAAAGGCAGAAGATATAGATGAAGCTATGAAGCTCGGTGCTAATCATCCAATAGGACCTTTAGCATTAGCTGACTTAATAGGAAATGATGTATGTTTAGCTATTATGGAAGTATTATATAATGAATTTGGAGATCCTAAATACAGACCTCATCCTCTTTTGAGAAAAATGGTTAGAGGAGGATTATTGGGAAGAAAGACTGGAAAAGGATTTTATGATTATAATAAATAGTTTTGCACAAATATAGTAAATTTTGTGGATATCCATAGGTGAATTTATTAGCACCTGTGGATATTTTTTTGTAATATAAATTTAACTTTTTAATATTTCTTAATATGTTATAATTTTCATAAATAGGCTTTAAATTAGATTTTAGAGAGCAGTAATATTTTCATAATCTGAAAGTAGGTGTGAATGTTGAAACACTTTTTAAAAGTTTTTAGTATAGCTCTTGTTTGCTTTTTATTAGCTGCAGGAGCAGGAATATATACCTATTCTAAAATATATGTACCTTCAGAGGAAGAGTCGGATTTAGTAGATGACAGTGAAGATGCAAAGGACAATGATGAAGCTATAGTTGAAGAACCTAAAGATCCATTGCAAAAAGCTATAGCATCTAGTAAGAGGGTAAATTTTTTACTCATGGGTATGGAAGGTGCTAGGTCTGATACTATGATATTTGTAAGCTTTGACCCAAAAGAAAAAAAGGTAGACATGATATCTATTCCTAGAGATACTTATTATCATACTGAGGGCTATGACCTTGCAGACCAGAGAAAGATAAACGCAGTATATGGAAGAAGTAAGACAGAAGGCAGTAAAAAAGCAGTAGAGGAAATATTAGGACAAGTTCCTGTTCACCATTATATTATGGTAGATTATAAAGGTGTAGAGAAAATTGTGGATTCTATAGGCGGCGTAGAAGTAAATGTACCTTTTCATATGCAGTATTATGATCCAACAGATAATCCACCATTACGCATAGATATACCTAAGGGGAAGCAAGTGCTAAATGGAGAGCAGGCAGTTAAATTTTTAAGATTCAGGCATAACAATGATATGACTGTAGGATATCCCGATGGAGATTTAGGAAGAATTAGAGCTCAACAGGAGTTTTTAAAGTCTGCTATAAAGAAATCCCTAAGCCTCAAGCTTGTAAATGTAGTAAGTACAGCATTTGATTATGTAAAAACTGATGTTAAACTATCAGAAGCATTAAGCTATGCAGTGAGTGTAATAGGTATTGATATGGATGATATATCTATGACTACACTGCCAGGAAAAGCAGAAGATAGGACATATGGGAAGCTGAGATTATCTTACTTCATACATGATCCAGAAAAAATAAGAGAATTGATGATGGATATTTATGACGTACAAGAAGAAGTCATAGAAGGAGAAAATTAAAAGGTACTGTTGAATAATTAAAAGAGACTCTTCTCTTATTAGAACGAGAGCACCGCAAAACTACTGAATAAGTAGTCAGCGATGCTTCTTTTTTTCTGATGTTTTCCCTGTTCATTTAAAGCGTGTTTTAATAATACACTATTTTTATTATGAGTCAAAAATTTACATAAAAAAGACTGAAGCCCAATGAATCTTATTCATTAGGCAGCAGCTTAATTTTAAATGTTAGTCTGAAGATTTTCTAATGAATAGGAAGATTGCTATTTTATGATTCTTTTGAAATAGATTATCTATAAAAAAGATATAAGAAACGATACTATTAATTATTTGCGCCTGCTTTAATAGGAGCATTTATTATACTCATATTATTTAGCTGTAAGGAGCATTTCTCCAACCATGTAGATATCTCCTGCTCCCATAGTGACTACTATATCCCCTTCTGATACAATATTTCTAATATAATTACTTATTTCTTCAAAGGTTCCTAAGTACTCAGCATCAACTCCATTTTTAACTAATTCATTAACTAAATCCTTAGAATGGACTATACCTGTATCTTTTTCCCTAGCAGCATATATATCTGCTATTATAACTTTATCTGCATCAAAAAAAGAATTAGAAAACTCCTTTAGCAATGCTTTAGTTCTTGAATAAGTATGAGGCTGAAATATACATATTATTCTACCTTTGGATGTATTTCTTAATGCAGATAATGTAGCTTTAACTTCAGTTGGATGATGGGCATAGTCGTCTATTATTGATGCGCCTTTAAGATTTCCTTTATATTCAAGCCTTCTGTGGGTTCCAGTATATTGTGATATTGAATCAATTATTAACTCCATAGGGACTCCACATATGCGAGCAGCAGCTATTGCGGCTAATGCATTATACACGTTGTGAATACCCATTATGCTTAAAGATACCTCAAAGGTTTCTTCATTATCAACAATCAAATTAAAAATAGGGAATCCTTTATCATTGAATCTAATATTAGTAGCCATATAATTAGATTTATTATTTATTCCAAATGTAATTATATTACATCTAGCTTTTTTTAAAGCTTTTTTAACATTTTCATCATCATTGTTTGCTACAATATATCCTTCTTCAGGTATTTGTTTTGCAAAATCAGAGAAAGTTTCGATAATATGGTTCAAGTCGATAAAATAATCTAGATGATCCCTATCGATGTTTAATATAACTCCAATAGTAGCGAAAAATTTTAATATATTACCTTTATATTCACAAGCTTCTGTAAGAAGCACTTCATCATTACCTATTTTTACATTACCGCCTATTTGATCTAATTCTCCACCTAATAAAATAGTGGGATTTAAAGAGGAATTACTAAATATAACTGATAACATTCCAGTAGTTGTAGTTTTACCATGGGTACCAGATACTGCAATAGAATTTTTGTAAAGCTTCATCAATTGACCTAGAAAAGTTCCTCTATCTACTGTAGTTATATTTTTTTCAAGAGCTTCTAATAATTCAGGATTATCTTTACTTATTGCATCAGTATAAACTACTAAGTCCGCATCACCTATGTTGTTTTTATCATGCCCTATATTTACTATGGCACCTTTATTTTCTAATCTTTTTAAAATAGCAGAAGATTTCATATCGGAACCTGAGACTTTATATCCATTTTCTAAAAGTATTTCTGCTAAGCCACTCATGCTTATTCCACCAATTCCTATAAAGTGAACATGGGAAAAATTATGATTATGTATATTAAATGAAAACATCGTATTACCTCCTGATAAGGAATAACATGGTTATTCTTATTATTACCAACAATTATAGTATTATTATCATATTCATGTCTAATTTTTCTTGATACAGTGATGATTATATCACATGATTAACTTTTAAAGAAGGAAATATTTTGTATAGATATGAAAGCTCTACTTTTATATATTCAAAAGGACTTGACCCGATTAGTTTTAAGCAGGTGCTGAAATCTTTGGCTTTACCTAAGTAATTTAGGTAATAGCTTGAAATAAGCTGCTTTTACTCATATATAACTAGATTTATAATGCTTTTATCAGAAATTAATAGGCTTCTAAGTATTGCAACTATCTAAATATATAATTATGTTTTAAATCAATATAATGAGTATTAAATCTTTACATAATAACTGACTTTTCACAGGTTACTTATTGAAAAATTAAGCAAAAACTTTCTTAACCCATTAAATATTTAATAATTTAGTGAATAAAGCTATTCATAAGGTGATATAATATTCATGTTCAGTAGGCACAATATGGAAATGTTTACGTCTATTGGCAGTAATTTATTATAAAATATAATACAAAAACTGCCTATTATTAAATATAACATAACAGAAAAAGATAAAAAATCAAAAAAATTTAGGAAGATATTAGGATATGGATGTACAGTCAAAAAATTCAAATTTTTTTAGTTTACAAGAAGGAATTACCAAAAAAATAGAGAATATAAAAATAAATTATCAAAAGCTTATAGACCCCGCAGGAAGGTGGTGAACTTATGAAGGTAACAGACGTAAGAGTCAGAAAAGTTAACAACGAAGGAAAAATGAAAGCTATAGTATCAGTTACATTCGATAATGAATTTGTAGTACACGATATTAAAATCATTGAGGGACAAAATGGACTATTTATTGCAATGCCTAGTAGAAAAATGGCTGATGGAGAGTTTAGAGATATAGCTCATCCAATTAACTCTGAAACAAGAAATGCAATTCAAGAAGTAGTATTTGCCGAATATGAAAGAGTATTAAATGAGTAAACTAAAGGGTCTTAAGACCCTTTTTACTTTTTTGAAAAATATATTATACTGTATACATATTTTATTTATTGACTTGTATTTTTAATATTAAAAGAGTATATTAATATTGGTGGATTATGATTAAAATATCCGATAGGTGATTTAAATTGAAAAGGAAGTTACTATTTTAAATCCTAGTGTTAAATAATTGTACGAGGAGTGTGAGAAATGATTTTTTCTATTATACTTGCCGCAGGTGAGGGTACAAGAATGAAATCTAAACTCCCAAAGGTATTGCATAAAATATGCGGTAAGCCTTTACTTAGCCATGTAATAAATGCAGCTAAAGCTTCTGGAATCGATAAAAATATAGTGGTAATAGGAAATGGCAGTGATATTGTAAGGGATAGCATCAAAGAAGATGTCTATTTTGTAGAACAGCCTATAGGAGAGGGAGTGCCTTATGGTACTGGATTTGCAGTTATGCAGGCAAAAAACTATATAGAGGATGATAGCCAAGTTATTATCCTTTATGGTGATACTCCTTTGATTACAAGCAGCACAATAAACAGCATTATAAAATTTCATAGAGAAGGTAATTATGATGCCACTGTCTTAAGTGCTGATTTTGATGACCCTACTGGATATGGAAGAATAATAAGGGATAGTAATGGAAATGTAGCTGCCATAGTTGAACATAAAGATGCAAGTGAAGAAGAAAGAAAAATTAAAGAGATAAATTCGGGGATTTATTGCTTTAATGGTAAAAGCTTGAAGTTAGCATTAGATAGATTAAATAATAATAATGCTCAAAAGGAATACTATATTACTGATGCCATAGAAATACTTAATGGCTTAGGCCAAAAAGTTGGAGGGTACAAAATATTAGATAGTGAAGAGATTTTTGGAGTAAATTCAAGAATACAGCTTGCTGAAGCAGAAAAGATAATGAGAAGAAGAATTAATAACTTTCATATGGCTAATGGAGTAACTATTGTAGATCCTGACAATACTTATATTTCTGCTGATGTGAGTATAGGAAGAGATACTATAATATATCCTGGAGCAATCATCGAAGGAAAGACTGTTATTGGAGAAGATTGCATCATAGGGCAGAACAGTAGAATTGTAGATAGCATTATCGGGAATAGCGTTGAGATTCAAATATCTACAATTTTAGAAAGCAAGATAGATGATAATTCACATATTGGACCTTATGCATATTTAAGACCTAATAGTCATATAGGAAAAAATGTAAAGATAGGAGATTTTGTAGAAGTTAAAAACTCTAAAATTGATGATAACTCTAAGGCTTCTCATCTTTCATATATTGGTGATGCTATTGTAGGAAAAGGTGTCAATATAGGATGTGGAGCAGTATTTGTAAATTATGATGGCAAAAAGAAGCATCAGACTATAGTTAAGGATAATGCTTTTATAGGATGTAATGTAAACCTTATTTCACCTGTAGAAATAGAAGAAGGAGCATATATAGCTGCTGGCTCAACAATTACGGAAAAAGTACCAAAGGGAAGTCTTTCTATAGCAAGAGCTAGACAAGTGAATAAAGAAGGCTGGGTTGAGAAAAGAAACTTAAGAGATAGCGATGAAGGAGGAAAATAGATGAATATTAGTGGAAGAGACTTAAAGATTTTTGCTGGTAATGCAAATAGAGAATTAGCAGAAAAAATATGTGCTGAGCTTGGCGAAACTTTAGGGAATAGCGAAGTAGGTGTTTTCAGCGATGGAGAAATCTCAGTAAATATAGGTGAAACAGTAAGAGGTTATGATGTATTTGTCATTCAGCCAACATGTCCACCTGTTAACAATAATTTAATGGAATTGTTGATTATGATCGATGCATTAAAGAGGGCTTCTGCAGGAAGAATAAATGCTGTAGTACCTTACTATGGATATGCAAGACAAGATAGGAAAGCGAAAGCAAGAGATCCTATAACAGCAAAGCTTGTTGCTAATCTTCTTGAAGTGTCTGGACCAGACAGGATAATAACTATGGACTTGCATGCTGCTCAGATTCAAGGATATTTTGATATACCTGTAGACCATCTTCTTGGCGGGCCAATATTGGCACAATATTTCAAAAAAAGTTTGGCTAGTGATACAGTAGTAGTATCTCCTGATGTAGGTGGAGTTCAAAGAGCAAGGAATTTTGCAAGTATCTTAGACTTACCTATTGCAATTATAGAGAAAAGAAGACCGAAAGCAAATGTATCTGAGGTCATGAATGTAATAGGAGACATTGAAGGAAAAGATGCTATAATAGTTGACGATATTATAGACACTGCAGGATCTATGACTAAAGCTGCAAGTGTACTTAAAGAATTTGGAGCTAAGAGAGTTTTTGCTTGCTGTACACATGCTGTATTGTCAGGACCTGCTATTGAGAGAATACAAAACTCTGTTATAGAGAAGCTAGTAGTTACAGATACAATTCCTTTAACTGAAGAAAAGAAAATAGATAAGATAGAAGTAGTATCAGTAGCACCTATTATAGCAGAGGCAATAAGAAGAATATACAAAAATGAATCTGTCAGCAAAATATTCGATTAGGCTTGTGAAGGAGTTGGTTATTTGTATGCGGTAATAGGACTAGGTAATCCTGGTACCAAATATAAGGGAACTAGACATAATGTTGGATTTGATACAATAGACTGTATTGCTCAGAGAAATAATGTAAATGTGAATAAAATTAAGTTTAAATCCATATATGGAGAGGCGCAAATAGGTGGAGAAAAGGTACTTTTAGTAAAGCCTCAAACTTTTATGAATAGAAGTGGAGAAAGTGTATTAGAAATATACAATTATTTTAAAATACCGATAGAAAATATAATAGTAATAGTAGATGACATAGATATAAAATTTGGTTCATTAAGGATAAGAGCTAAGGGAAGTGCAGGAACTCATAATGGAATGAAGTCTATCATATACTTGCTTCAAAGCGATAATTTTCCAAGAGTCAAAATTGGAGTAGGAAAACCTGCCGAAAACCAAGACTTAGCAGATTTTGTTCTAAGTGGGTTTTCAAAGGAAGATAGAATGGTAATAGATAATACTATTGAACAAGCTGCTAAGGCAGTAGAAAAGATTATAACTAGTGGAATAAATTCTGCGATGAATGAATTCAATAAAAATGTTGATAGCCCAGGACTTTAAAACCTGGGCTAAAGGCATTTAGTTAAGGAGCTGGTTTTATGAAGCAAAATATGTTTATAGATAACTTAAAAAATCTGCCTTCATACGAGCAATTAATAAGTGAAATAAGTAAAGGGTCTTCACCCATTGCATTGCATGGCCTATCAGAGGAAAATATAGCTCACATTTCATATGCATTAAATCAGCATTTGGAAAGACAAGTTTTTATAATAACCTATGATGAATTAAGAGCAAAAAAAATATCAGAAGACTTAGATTTTTTTAGTAAAGGGAATAGTGAGCTATTTCCTTCTAAAGAAGTTGTTTTTTATGATGTTGATGCATATAGCCATGAGACATCTAATCATAGAGTAAGAGTAATGGATAGGCTTGCTCAAGGGGAAAATATTGTAGTCGTATCTTCTGTTCATGCCATAATGAACAGGATAATTTCAAAAGATGTGCTAAAAAAATATACAATAGATATTAATCAAGGACAGATTATTGATTTAAACCAGCTGTCAAAAATTTTTGTAATTCAAGGCTATGAGAGAGTAGATATGGTAGAAGGAGTAGGGCAATTTAGTATAAGAGGAGGTATTATTGATCTTTTCCCTGTTAATTCACAAAATCCTTTTAGAATAGAATTATTTGATGATGAAGTAGATTCCATAAGGATATTTGACTTAAAGACTCAAAGATCTATTGAAAATGTGCTGCACATTCATGTTCCACCAATTAAGGAGATCTTGTTTGTAGATGGAGAAATAGAAGATATTATATCAAATATGGAGAATGATCTAAATGCATCTATGAGAAAGCTTAAGAAAAAAGGTGAAACTGAAATAGTCAATAATATAACTGAAAAGTTTCAGCACTATATAGATAGATTAGCAAATGGATTAAGTATAGGTAATTTAGATTTGATTATACCATATTTAAAACAGAATCTTTCTAATATAATTCAGTATCTTAATGATAACTCAATAGTCATAATAGATGAACCTCAAAGAATAGATGAAAGCTATAAAGGATTTAGAAATGAGTTTATAAATAGATATACTGACCGATTTGAAAAAGGAGAAGTGTTGTCAAAGCATCAAGATATATATCATACCTTTGATGCAATAGTAGATAGTTTATCTAATATGATATCAATAACTACGACAAACTTGTTAAAAAACAATCCTAGATTTAAACCTAAAGCTATTATAAATTTTAGTGTGAAAAGCATGCAGTCTTTTCATAATAAGGTTGAAATATTAGCTGAAGAGCTTAAGCATCTTAAGTATAGAGGCTATAAGACTATAATACTTTCAGGCACTAAAGATAGAGGACTTAGGTTAGTACAGAGTTTATTAGACCAAAACATTGAATGTATATATGTAGATAATGCTGATAGGGAGATTAAGTCTGGTCAGGTTTTTGTAATTGAAGGAAGTATAAGCAGAGGATTTGAATATTCAAATTTAAAATTTGCTATTATAAGTGACAAAGAAGTATTTGGAACATATAAGAAGATAAGGCCAATAAAGAAAAGAAAAGATGCCACAAAGATATCATCTTTTACAGACCTAAATATAGGAGATTACGTAGTACATGAAATTCATGGCATAGGAAAATACATTGGAATTGAACAGCTAACAGTTCAAGGGGTACGAAAGGATTATATTGCCGTTAAATATTCTGGAGGAGATAAGCTCTATGTTCCAATAGATCAAATGAATTTAATACAAAAATATATTGGATCAGATACAACAGAGCCAAAGATAAATAAGCTTGGTAGCTCTGAGTGGGTTAAAACTAAGACAAAAGTAAAAAAAGCCATAGAAGATATGGCTTCAGATTTATTAAAACTTTATGCTACTAGACAGACTGTCAAAGGACATAGCTTTTCACCTGATACACCTTGGCAAAGACAATTTGAAGATGCTTTTCCATATGAAGAAACAGAGGATCAATTAAGATGTATAGAAGAAATTAAAAGAGATATGGAAAAAGATAGACCTATGGACAGGTTATTGTGTGGCGATGTAGGCTATGGTAAGACTGAAGTGGCTTTAAGAGCTGCTTTTAAAGCTATAATGGATGGAAAGCAAGTGGCTATTTTAGTGCCTACAACCATATTAGCTCAGCAGCACTATAATACTATAGTAGAAAGATTCAGCCAGTTTCCTGTAAAAGCAGAGATGCTCAGTAGATTTAGGACACCAAATCAGCAAAAGAAAATAATAAATGACTTGAAGAGTGGAAATATAGATATTGTAGTTGGAACTCACAGACTTTTATCAAAGGATGTTAAGTTCAAAGACCTAGGGCTTTTGATTATTGATGAAGAACAAAGATTTGGAGTAAAACATAAAGAAGCAATTAAAATAATGAAACAGACTGTGGATGTACTCACGCTAACAGCTACACCTATTCCAAGGACACTTCATATGTCTTTAATAGGAATTAGAGACATGAGTATAATCGAAGAGCCTCCTGAAGAAAGGTATCCTGTGCAAACTTATGTAGTGGAGTACAATGATCAGCTAGTTAGAGATGCTATTATAAGAGAGCTTAATAGAGAAGGACAGGTATATTATTTATATAATAGGGTACAGAATATTCAACAGTTTGCTTCAAGAGTAAAGAAACTAGTCCCTGATGCTAGGATTGCCATAGCTCATGGGCAAATGAGTGAAAGAGAACTTGAAAAAGTAATGATAGATTTCCTTAACAGAGAAATAGATGTACTTGTGTGTACTACTATTATTGAAACAGGTTTAGATATACCTAATGTAAATACGATAATTATTAATGACGCTGATAAAATGGGGCTATCTCAGCTTTACCAGCTGCGAGGTAGAGTTGGCCGTTCAAATAGAATAGCTTATGCATATTTTACCTATGAAAAAGATAAGGTGCTATCAGAAGTCGCAGAAAAGAGATTGAAGGCTATTAAAGAGTTCACAGAATTTGGTTCAGGCTTTAAAATAGCCATGAGAGATTTAGAAATTAGAGGAGCAGGTAATTTGCTAGGTGCTGAACAGCATGGACAAATGGCTGCCATAGGTTATGATTTATATGTGAAGTTTTTAGACGAGACAATAAAGAAATTAAAAGGAGAAAAAGAAGAAGAAATAGTAGATACAACTATAGAATTAAATGTAGATGGATATATACCGACGAAATACATTGAAAATGAAGAGCAAAAAGTGGAGATATATAAGAGAATTTCCTCTATATCTAATAAGCAAGACTATTCAGATGTTTTGGAAGAGATAATAGATAGATTTGGTGAGGTACCAAGGGAAGTAACAAATTTACTTGATATATCATATATAAAGTCACTTTGCAGTAAAGCAAAAATAGCTTCAGTGTCTCAAAATGGCCAAATTATAAAACTAGAATTTGTATCACCAGAGTGTATTACTCCTGAATTGATAAATGAGTTAGTATTGACTTTTGGCAGAAGAATGACTTTTGATTTATCTAAAACACCAAGCTTTAAATACAAAATAATGGGAGAATCTCAAGAAGATATTTTAAAAGAGGTACAGAAATTAATTGAAAAAATTAGTGGTTTTCATACAGAAGCAAATAATATATAATATGATATATATGCAGGTTTAAAATAAGGAGGTAGCAGGATTGCAATTTAAAATAAAGAAAGGCATTGTACTAGTTGCATCTGTTGTACTTATGCTATCCATGGCATTAAGTGGCTGTGGTGTATCAAAGGAAGATGCAGTTGCAATAGTTGATGGAAAGGCTATATCAAAATCTGAGTTTGCAATTAATTTTGATATAAATAAAAAAATGTATGAAAACCAATTAGGTTCAGACATCATGTCAAAGGATATTGGAGAGGGAAGGACCTTTGAAGAAGAGTTAAAGCAGATTGTGTTAAATAATCTCATAATTGAAAAAGTTATATTACAAGATGCTGAAAGACAAAAGATTACTGTAAGCGATAAAGAGGTAAGTGAGTCTATAGCCCAATTTGCCGAATCTGTAGGTGGAGAAGAAAAGCTAAAGGAATTTTTAAAACAGAATAATATGACAGAAGAATATATGGAAGATAGAATGAGAACTGAAATGATTATAGAAAAATATAAAAACAAATTTTTTGAATCTATCATTTCAGAAGAAGATGTAAAAAAGCAATTTGAAGAGAATAAAGATTCTTATGTATCTATTAGGGCTAGTCATATATTAGTCAGCACTGAAAAGGAAGCTAGAGACATATTAGACAGAATTAAAAATGGAGAATCTTTTGAAGAGCTTACAAAACTGTCAACTGAACCTGGTGCAGAAGCAAGAAAAGGAGACTTAGGCTATTTTACTAGAGGTGAAATGGTGGCTGAATTTGAAGAAGCAGCATTTAAATTAAAGCCTGGTGAAATTAGTGATGTTGTAAAAACAGATTTTGGTTACCATATAATAAAGGTGACTGACAGAAAAGAAACTTTTGAAGAGCTTAAAGATAGTGTATTAGCTGATTTACAGAATAAAGAATCTGATAAATTTGATCAAAAAGTTAAAGAATTAAAAGATAATGCAAAAATAGAGATTTTAATGAATATAGAGACACCAAAAGAAGGAAATAATAAAAGCCAAGAGAATGGTTAAAAGGAACAACAAAGAAAATAAAGGGACTTTTAATAAGTCCTTTTATTTTTTCTATAAAATTCCCTTACATGAATAAAATAAACTCAATAGTAAAATAATAAGTAAACAGAGAGCTATATATTTACATTTATTATTGAGGAGGGAAATAAGTGAAAGCTACTGGAATCGTAAGAAGAATAGATGATTTAGGTAGAGTAGTAATACCCAAGGAAATTAGACGTACTCTTAGGATAAGAGAAGGAGACCCTTTAGAAATATTTACTGATAGAGAAGGAGAGGTAATACTCAAAAAGTATTCTCCTATAGGGGAGCTAACTGAATTTGCAACTGAATTTGCAGAGTCTTTATATGAGAATGTAGGTCACACATCCGTCATTTGTGATAGGGATACTATTGTTGCTATATCAGGAGGCTCTAAAAAAGAGTATTTAGATAAGAGAGTAAGTCCTGAACTAGAAAAAATTATGGAGAATAGAGAGACATATGTAGCTACGGGTACGAATAAGCCAATTAGACTAGCTTCTGATGAACTCAACCCTGAAAAGTATACTAGTCAAATTATTGCCCCTATTGTAACACAAGGAGATCCAATTGGAGCAGTAATACTAGTAAGTAAAGAACCAAATGCAAAAATGGGAGATATTGAAATTAAACTTGCTGAAACTGCAGCAGCATTTTTATCAAAGCAAATGGAGCAGTGACATTACATAGCCTACCAAAACGGTAGGCTTAAATATTTTTATTCATTATCTGACCTAGTTCTGTTATAATAGTATGTGCAAATTATTATCAGCATTCTCAAAACTTTATCCAATGATAGAATGTTTGCATAGTATTTAAAATCAATTTGATTGTGTTTAAATGAGAAAATCACGATTGGAGGCAGTTTCATGGCTAAAAATAACTTTTTGAAAGGCGCTGCTATATTAGGTCTGGCAGGTATAATAGTTAAAATACTGGGGGCATTTTATAGAATTCCCCTTTCAAATATGATAGGACCTGAAGGAATGGGATATTATCAAACAGCTTATCCTCTTTATGTATTGCTTGTAGCTATATCAACATCAGGTTTTCCCACTGCTATTGCCAAAATAGTTTCAGAAAAAAGAGCGCTTCAAGATTATAAAGGGGCTCATAGAGTATTCAGAATATCATTTATGGGCTTTTTAGCAGCAGGTATAATCACTTCTCTTTTTGTATATTTTACAGCTGGATTTATTGTAAAAGCAGTTGGAAACAGTAAAGCCTATTATTCTCTTATTGCTATGACACCAGCCTTATTTTTTGTGCCTATTATGTCTGCTTTTAGAGGATATTTTCAAGGAAGACAGACTATGACTCCTACTGCCATATCCCAGTTTATAGAACAGCTATTTCGTGTTGCCATAGGACTATTTTTAGCTTATCAGCTAGTAGGATTAGGACTTCCACAAGCAGCTGGAGGAGCATCATTTGGTGCTTCTGCAGGAGCTATTGCAGGTACTATTGTTATAGTCATTATATATTTAAAAGAAAAAGGAAAAATAACAGACGAAATAAAAAATAGCATAGCATCTGAGCCAGAAAGTATAAGTAAGATAGTAAAAGATATTTTAGTTATAGCTATACCAATCACTATTGGTGCATCTATTTTACCAATAATAAATACTATAGATACTTTTCTTATTATGAGAAGACTTCAAGAAATAGGGTTTAATGAAAAAGAAGCTACAGCATTATACGGACAGCTTACAGGTAATGCTCAAACACTAGTTAATTTACCTCAAGTGCTTTCTATGGCTATATCAGTAAGTCTTGTACCAGCAATATCTGGTGCATTTGCAAGAAAAGATTTTGCAGAGGTAAAAAATACTACTAAATCAGGGATTAGAGTGACTCTTCTTATTGGGCTGCCTTCAGCTATGGGTTTATTCATATTGGCTACTCCAATTATCGATCTTTTGTATTATAACTATGATATGGCTACTAAAGTGAGCACTGGAGCCATACTTCAGATATTATCCATAGGGCTTATTTTTCTGACACTTGTTCAGTCATTTACAGCTATCCTTCAAGGAGTAGGAAAGCCAATGATACCTGTAAAAAATTTAGCTATAGGAGCAGTAGTAAAGGCAGTGTTTACTTATGTACTTACAGGGATACCTTCTATAAATGTAAAGGGTGCCGCTATTAGTACAGGAATAGCCTACTTAGTTGCAGCGGTGCTTAATTTTATTGAAGTCAAAAAATATACAAAGGTTCAGTTTAAATTTCTGGACATAGCTTTAAAACCTATAATATCTACTTTGATAATGACATTTGTGGCTTGGGCTAGCTATAAGTATACATCTCCTTTATTAGGAAGTAAGATTTCAACTGTATTTTCTATAGGAACAGGTGGAATTTCATATATTATAGCTTTATTTTTAAGTGGTGCTATAACATCAGAAGATTTTGAGCTACTGCCATCTGGAGATAAGTTAGCAAGAAAATTAAAATCCAAAGGAATTTTAAAAAGCTAGAAATACGCATGTATAAAGGAAGTAGTATTTGTCAATGATAAAGGTAAATATGGAGGGAAGCTATGGGAAAAATTACAGTAGTGGGATTAGGACCAGGGGATGTAGGTTCACTTACAATAGGTGCTGTAGAAAAAATTTCCAATGGAAGCAAGGTTTTATTGAGGACAGTAAATCACCCTACAGTTAAATATCTTGATGAAAAGGGAATAGACTATGATTCATATGACTATGTATATGAAAAACTGGAGGATTTTGAAGAAGTTTATAAATATATAGTAAATGATTTGGTGAAAAAGTCTCGAGAGTTTGGAGACATTACCTATTGTGTTCCTGGACATCCTTTGGTAGCAGAGAAAACTGTTTCCATGTTATTAGAACTTGAGAAAAATGGTTCTATAGAATTAGAAATTATACCAGGTCTAAGCTTTATTGAGCCAGTAATATTAACAGTAGGTCATGACCCTGTGAATGGACTTAAAATAATAGATGGGTTAAATGTTCATGAGACTATTTTTGATATAAATATTGACTGTATAGTAACTCAAGTGTATGATAAAATCAGAGCATCAGAGTTAAAGCTTGTTCTTATGGAAGTTTACGGAGATGAACATCAGGTATATGTGATAAATTCTGCAGGCATTAAAGATAAAGAAAAGATATTTAAAGTTCCTCTATATGAGTTAGATAGAATAGATGAAATAGATTATCTTACAAGCATTTATGTACCCAAAATAGAAAACAAAACTAGACATGACATCTATGATCTAATCAGAATTATGGAAAGGTTGAGAGGAAAGGAAGGATGCCCTTGGGACTCTGAGCAAACCCACACTTCTTTAAGGGAATATGTAATTGAAGAAGCATATGAAGTAGTAGAGACAATAAATAACGATGATATGGATGCCCTAGCAGATGAATTAGGAGATTTATTACTTCAGGTAGTATTTCATAGTCAAATTGGTAAGGAAGAAGGATATTTTAACTTTTGGGACGTTACATCAAATATTTGTAATAAGCTCATACATAGACACCCTCATGTATTTTTAGAGAACAAAGCAGATAATGTATCCGAAGCTCTAAAAAATTGGAATGATATGAAAGCTGAAGAAAAATGCATCAATAGCTATACTGATAGGCTTAAAGATATACCTAAAAGTCTTCCTTCGCTTATGAGAAGCTATAAAGTTCAGCAGAGAGCTGCAGATGTGGGATTTGACTGGGATGACGTAAGTGGAGCAGTAGAAAAGGTATATGAAGAGCTAGATGAGGTGATGAAAGAGTTAAAGGGCAAAGACAAAGACAGCTTAGAGAGTGAAATAGGAGATTTGTTATTTGCAATAGTAAATGTATGCAGGTTTGTGGATATAAATCCTGAAAATGCTATTAATAGAGCTATAGAGAAGTTTGTCGAAAGATTTGAGTTTATCGAAAAAGAAAGTAAAAAGACTGGTATGGATTTAAAGAGCTTGTCCCTTGAAGATATGGATTTTTTGTGGAATAAGGCAAAAATACATAAAAATAAAAAAAAAGATAAAAAATAGTACTGAAAAGAAGGATTTTGCTTAAAAACATAGAATAAGCATATACGTAATTAAATTAATTTAAAAAAGGGAGGTTATATTGTGAATAAAGCTGAATTAGTAGCTAGTATGGCTGAAAAAAGTAATTTAACTAAGAAGGATGCAGAAAATGCTCTAAATGCATTCATGAAGAGTGTTGAGGAAGCATTAGCGAAAGGAGAGAAAGTACAATTAGTTGGATTTGGTACTTTCGAAGTTAGAGAAAGAAAAGCTAGAGAAGGTAGAAATCCAAGAAATCCAGAAGAAGTTATTAAAATACCAGCATCTTCTGCTCCAGTATTTAAAGCTGGAAAGAGCTTAAAAGAAGCAGTAAACAAATAAGAGAATCAGGTCAGTGACCTGATTTTTTTATAACGAATAAGAAAGTCCTAATGAAGTCGATGCATTTAATGGAGCTAATTGACAACAATAAGAGGTGAACTACATGAGAATAGATAAATTCTTAAAAAATGCAAGAATCATAAAAAGGAGAACAGTAGCAAAAGAAGCCTGTGAGCAGGGAAGGGTTTTTGTAAACGGCAAGGAAGCAAAGCCAGGAACTGAGTTGAAAGTTGGAGATATAATAGAGATAAATTTTGGTACTAATACTATGAAAATAGAGGTTTTAAAGCTATTAGAACATGTGACTAAAGAGAATGCAGAGGAAATGTATAGGAATTTATAATATAATAGCTAATAAGTGTTATTGTACAACATATTTAAATATAGATCTTAAAAGAGATTCTTTAACTCTGTATTTTCAGGATGATATATTTACAGGTTATCATTCTGAGTGTATGAGAAGAATCTCTTTTAGTTTTTGTAAAGGTCTTTTTTTACCTTTTTATTGTATACCATTGTCTCCTGTAAATAGCATAAACAGTGGAGAATAAACATATTTATTAATATGAGTATATAAAAGGAGGAGAAAAGATGGTAGAGAAAAAGGTTTCGGGTAAAAGTAACAATATAATACTTGAAGATAGAGAAAAGCTTGCAATTTCAGGAGTTGAATATGTAGAGAGCTTTAATGACAATACAATAATTCTTGCTACTACAAAGGGAGGTCTTAGTATAAAGGGAGCTTCACTAAATATCAGCAAATTAAACTTAGATGATGGCAATGTAACTATCCAAGGAGTAATAAACAGCATTACTTATACTAACAAGGAAGTATCAGCAGGAAAAGGAAGTGGACTATTAGGAAAGATGTTTAAGTAATTACTATAACTGAGGTGGTAGGGTGGATAGTTTTTTTGAAAGCCAGAGCTATGTATTTTTTGCAACTTTGTATGGCGGTATAATAATGGGATTTATATATGACTTATATAGAATATTTAGATACTACCTAAAGCCTAAGAAAATAGCTACTTTTATTGAAGATTTCATTTTCTGGATTATTATTTCTGTTGTATTTCTCACAGTTATACTGTATGCCAATTGGGGACAGATAAGAGGATATATTTTTTTAGGATTTTTTAGTGGAGCTTTTTTATATTCTAAGTTTTTAAGTAAAATTATAATCAGTACAATTATATGGATTTTAAATGGGTTAATAAGAATATTAAAGTATATATTTAAGGTTATTTCTTTCCCATTTAGATTAATTGGTTTAAGGCTTAGAGGACCTTTTAGTAAAGTAAAGTCTAATATAAGAAGATTAATTAGCCGAATAAAAAGATATATGAAGCTGCCAGTTATAATGCTTAAAAACTTAAAGAAAAACATTAAGACTATATTTAATAAAAAGTAAATCGCAATATTTAAATTCTATAAAGGATTTCTTTGAGTTTTGTAGAAAATAATACTAAAGAGAAACGAGAAAGGTGAGTTATATGAAATCAAAAACTAAAAAGAGATTTAAAATAAGTTATTTCTTTATTTTAATTCTTGTAGTTTATTTGGGAATAACATTTTTTAAGCAGCAAAGTATGATTAAGGCCCTTGAGATAGAGAAAGCACAGAAGCAAAAGGAAATAGAGAAGCTTAACAGTGAAATAGCAGATATAGAAGAGAAGCTAGAGTATAGTGATTCATTGGAGTATATTGAGAAAATGGCTAGAGAAGAGCTTAAAATGGTAAAGCCAGATGAAATGATATTTGTAGACATTAATAAAAGTAAAGAAAAGACTGGTAAGGGCATAGATAACTAATTTAAACCGATTGACATATGAATTATTATAATATATACTAAAATAAGTTAGTGTATTTAAAATATCTAAAGGAGGAGTTTTATATTTATGCCCTTTTTAGTTGGTGATGTGGTTGAAGGCACAGTTACTGGTATTACGAACTTTGGTGCTTTTATTCAACTACCAGAAGGAAAGACAGGATTAGTTCATATCTCAGAAATATCTCATGATTATGTTAACAATGTAAGTGATTACTTAAAAAAGGATCAAGCTGTTAAAGTAAAGGTTTTATCCATTAGTGATGATGGAAAAATTAGCTTATCAATAAGACAAGCTGAACCTAAAAAATCAAAGACTGTGCCTGCTGAAATAGACTGGAATAGAGTTGACGACAAGCAGAGATTCATGTCTTTTGAAGATAAGATGGCTAAATTTTTAAAAGATAGCAATGAAAAACAAGAGCAGATCAAGAAAAAAGAATCGAAAAGAGGTTTTGGGTCAAGAGGTCGTAGAGCGTAGATTACAACCGGGGATTCCCGGTTTTTTTTATTTGCTATGAAAAATTATACAATGGATTTCTAATTTTCTTTTGACAAAAATAAATTAAATTCTGGTTAATAAAGGTTCTAGTTTCAATTAAGCTACAGCTTAAATATCAAGCTGTAGCTTTGTTATTTACTACCACCGCATGGAAATTACAATAAAATACATTAGTTTATTTTTGCTGAATAATTAAGAAGTTAAACTTGTCGATATTTAAAAGTGTGAGTTAATTACAAGTTCTTAAAAACTACCTAGAGAATTTATTAAATTAACATTATCTTTTCTTTAACCCTTCAAGTGTAAAAATCTTAAAAAAAATTTATAAAAGTATATTCAATATTGTCAAAAACTTATTAGAAACATACCCCTCATATTGACAAATATTTTGAAATCTATCTGCTACAATGACTTAAACAAAAGACTTAGGCGGGGGGATATAGATGCTTAGTAAAATGGAAGTATTTCCTACTAGTGAACAGAGCAGATTGAATGAAAAATCTTTTGACTTAAAAAGTTTAAAAGGAATCATAAAGGGGTTTGACACTAACACTTTCATAATAAGCATTTTAGCTTACCTTATAAGCAGATCATCTATTATGGAGGAGTTGACTCCTTTTGGGGTTGCTTTCATATCTGCGTATTTAATAAAGTTTGGGGATTCATTTTTAATTCCATTGTTTGTATCTTTAGGAGTTGCAACTGTACATGGTCTAGCTAGTTATCAATATATTTCTGTTGTGTGGTTTATATTCTTCACTTTTAAGATTTTAAATCCAAAATTTAAAGAAAGTGTTATAAAAACATCTATATTTTCTGCTTTATCACTTGTACTGCTTAAAGGGCTATATTTAATTATAAATGACTATTATATCTATGATTTAATGCTTACTGCTTTTGAAGGAATCATAGTATTTACACTTACATATATATTTGCGCACAGCATACCTACTATAGATACTACATTTAATAGAGTTTTTTCAACAGAAGAAGTTATATGTGGTGCAATAATGCTTGCCCTAGCAGTATCTGGATTTAATAGTATAGATATATTAGGCATATCTATAAGAAATGTCATCGGAATAGTTATTGTACTGCTATTTGCATATAGTAAAGGACCTTCAATAGGCACTGCTGTAGGCATTACTATAGGTGTTATAACATCTATGTCTCAGATAAGTTTACCATTTGTGATTTCGATATATGGCTTTGCAGGGCTTTTATCTGGACTTTTTAAAGAGGTAGGTAAAATTGGGAGCTGTTTAGGCTTTCTTTTGGGGAATATTATAATGTCTTTTTATATAGATGGTTCTATTGAGACAATATTAAAAAATAAGGAAATAATGATATCCATAGGTATATTTTTTATAGTTACTAAACTAGTGAAAGGATTAAATAGTAAGGTGATCATTGGAGTATCTAGTAGGACACAAATTGAAGAGGCATATTCAAGTAGAATCAAGGACATAACTTATAAAAGACTTAATGAAATATCTCAAGTATTTGAGGAACTTGGACAAACTTTCAATAGAGTATCAGATAGAAAAAAAATTGTTGAGCAAAATGACATATCTGAGCTTATAGATGCTGTGGCTAACGAAGTATGCAGTAAATGCTCTCTGTGCAGGTTTTGCTGGGAAAGTGATTTTTATGCAACTTATCAATCTATGTTTGATATTTTGAGCATTGTTGAGATGAAAGGAAATATTTCATCTGATATGATGCCAGATGTATTCAAAAAAAGATGTTCTAAAACAGAAGAAATAGCTCAAAAAGTAAATTATCTATTTGATATATACAAGATGGATTATAAATGGGAAAACAAGATACTTGAAAGCAGACAGCTTGTATCTCAGCAATTAGAAGGAGTTGCAAAAATAATTAAAGACTTAGCGAATGAGATATATGACGATGTGAGATTTAAACAAGATGTGGAGAGGGAAATATTTGCTGGATTGAAAAAGAATAAAATAAATGTTGATAAAGTAATTGTTACAGAAAAAGAAAACGATGATTTTGAAATATATTTAGAAGTTAAATCCCGTAGTGGAGGCGATATTATAGATAAAGTAACAGAAATAGTATCTGAAATAGTAGGTATTCAGCTTACTAATGATAAATATTGTGCTAGTACTAAATATGAAGATAAAAGAATAAAGTTTAAGTTAATAAAAGCCAATCGCTATGGTGCTATTACAAAAGTATCTAGAGTAGACAAGGGATTTAATAGCGTATCAGGAGATAATTATACTTTTGGAGAAAGAAATAATAACTATTTTGCAGTGATTAGCGATGGAATGGGTGTAGGCTACAAAGCAAGCCAAGAAAGCGATATTACTATTTCTCTACTTGAAAAGTTTCTAGAAGCGGGATTCGATAAGGAACTGGCATTAAAAACTATTAACTCAGTATTAGTATTAAAATCCTCTGATGAGATGTTGGCAACTGTGGACATGTCAATTGTTGATTTGTACAGGGGGAAGACTCAGTTTATTAAAATTGGTTCAGCCCCAACCTTCATAAAGAGAAGGGATAAGATCCAAATAATAAATTCTCATTCCTTACCTGTAGGAATATTAAGAGATGTAGATTTTCAAGTATATGAGGAAGATTTAGAAGATGGTGATTTTATTATTATGGTATCCGATGGAGTTTTAGATTCTAACTTTGATGAAGAAAACAAGGAGAAGTGGTTGGCTAAAGTTATTTATGAAATTGATAGCGTAAATCCACAGACTATAGCAGATAAGATAATGGATGCTGCATTAAAAGCCTGTGGGGGAAAAGCTAATGACGATATGACCGTGCTAGTTACCAAGATATGGAAAAGAAGATAAGATAAATAGATATTACCCCTTTATTAGAGTGTCGCAAAACTACTTAATTAGTAGTTAGCGATGCTTCTTTTTTCTTTAGATAAAAAAGAATCTGAAAGCCAATGAGTTTTATTTGCCATTCCGGAAATATCTCCTCTTTTTGTGCTACAGAACTGATAGGAATTCTAAATTATTGTGGACTAGCATATGCATATATTAGTTAAAAACAGAGACTTAACAATCGGAATGTATATAAATCTAGAGTCTGGCAATAATTACAAAAAAAGCTTAGGAGGATTGGTATTATGGATAAAGTTATTGAATTTAAACAGGTAATGCTTATAACTGATGGAGAATCTAACGTGGGGATGGATCCTGTAAAGGCTGCAAGAGAGGGTCGCGAAAACGGAGTGACTATAAGTACTATAGGAATTATAGACAATGCAAAGAATGAAAAATCTTTGGCAGAAATAAAAGATATAGCAGAAGCTGGAGGAGGAGTATGGGAGCTTACTAATATTCAGAACCTATCAGCAGCACTAAGTATGGTGACTGTAAAATCAGTCTATAAAACTATAGAAGAAGCAGTAAATAAGGAGTTAAAAGAACTAATTGGAACTGGTCTTAATGATATTCATCCCGAATCTAGGATCAAAGTTACTGACATGATAGACAGGCTAGGAGATGAAATAAATATAAAATGCTGTGTAGTAATAGATTCCAGCAGCAGCATGGCCAATAAAATGGACATGGCTAAAAAGAGCGTATTAAATCTTTTAAGGGTGTTAAATCAAAGGAAGGGGAAAACAGAGATAGCGGTAATAAGCTATCCGGGTAAGAGTGATGAGAAATATGATGTTCTTTGTGAGTTTACAGAAAATATAGCACTACTAGAGGAATCTCTGAACAAAATACTCATAGGAGGCAATACTCCTACAGGGCCAGCAATAAGTAGTGCTGTACGTCTTTTAAATAATCAACTTGATTTTGGAACTTTGGAAGAAAATATGGCTTATGAGAGTATGAGCGTATAAGCTAAGAACCTTCACTATCATCAGGATGGCATAGCTATGTCATCCTGATGGTAACGAAGGGTTTTGTTTTTATAACTAATAGGAAAGTTATATTTAGGAAAGTTATATTTTAGTACCTTTGAGAATAGGACTAAGCCTGATAAGTTTTAAGCAAATTGTTGAGAATTTTGGTTTTGTGAAAGTCTCTTATGCAGCAGATCAAGAAAAGTTTCCTTGATCTTTTTATGCTTCGATAGAAGCTTTTCTTATATCAAATAGGAAAGTTTTTTGGTCAAAGAGGGGATTTAAATGTTAAAGGCAATGGAAATTGTTACCGGCAAATGGAACAATAACAAGTATATAGTGTTGTCAAAGCTTGGAGAAGGTGGAATTGGAGAGGTATATAAAGTAAAAGATGTAAAAGGGAATACTCGAGCTTTGAAGATAAGTAAAGATGTCAATTCAATAACTAGAGAATTTAATATGATGAAAAACTTAAAGCAAATTAAAAATCTTCCGAAAGTATATGAAATGGATGACTATAAGAAAAATGGCAGCATATATTATTTTTTAATTATGGACTACATAGAAGGGTATAGTATTAAAGATATAATAAGGTATGGAAATATGAAAGTAAAAGATATAATAGGTATTGGAATTATTCTGTTGAATATTCTCGAAAAAATATATAAAATGGGATATATATATTCAGATATAAAACCAGCAAATATTATGATAGATAAAAAAGGGAGAAAAGTTAGCTTTATTGATTTTGGTGGCGTAACTCAAGTTGGACGAGGCATTAAAGAGTTTACTCCTACATATAGTACATTTTTTTGGGGAATAGGTAGAGACGGCGATTACAATACTAACATAATTTTTAGTACAGCAATGATCATTTCATCTATGCTGCTTAAAAAAGAATTCAATCCATTATTGCATAGTTTAGAGCATATAATATCAAGTATAAGGCAGCTTATTCTAGATAGTAGATTAAAAAAATGTTTAATAAAAGCGCTCAGAGGAGAGATTAACGATATAATTATTTTTAAAGAGGAGTTAAAAATCCTGTTTGAGAAATGCAATAAATCTTTAGTAGTTATTAGTAATACAAACTCTCCAATAAACTTAAATATGAAAAATAACTTAGCCGTAGACATTTTTTTTATGCTTAGTGTAGGATTTCTTGCCATTGTGGCTATTGTTGGTATAAATATTTACTTTTTTTGAAAAATTAAACTGATTCACAGAAGCTTTTATAAAATAGGTGATGTTTTTATGAAAGAAAAAGTCATTAATGCAATAAAAAAAAATAAGCTTATAGAAAAAAACGATAAGATACTAATTGGAGTTTCAGGTGGACCTGATTCAATGGCCTTATTATACATTCTTAACGAATTAAAGGAAGAATTAGGGTTCAGTATTTATGTAGCTCACGTAAATCATGGCATAAGAAAAGAAGAAGCTGATGCTGACGAAGAATTTGTTAAAGATATTTCTAAAGAACTTTCTATTCCATTTTATTCAACTAAGGTGAATATGAATGAGTATGCAAGAAAAAATAAACTTACTTCAGAGGAAGCAGGAAGAGTAATTAGATATGATTTTTTTAATAAAATATTAAATGAAATTGGCGGAGGGAAAATTGCAGTAGCTCATAATAAAAATGATCAGGCAGAGACTTTGCTGATGAGATTTTTTAGAGGGACAGGACTAGAAGGCTTAAGGGGAATGGAATATAAGAATAATAATATTATAAGACCTTTGCTTGAAGTAAGTAGAGAAGAAATAGAAGAATACTGTAATAAAAATAATATACCTGTAAGAATTGACAGAACTAATCTTGAAACCATATACGGCAGAAATAGAATTAGACTTGAGGTCATACCATATATAATGGAGCACTATAATAAAGGCATTGTTGATACACTTTCTAGAACATCTAAACTAATGCAGATGGATAGTGAGTTAATATCTGAAATTGTAGAAGAAAAATATAAAAATATAGTTGTAGAAGAGTCCGATAATAGTATAGTATTATATATGGGGAGCCTAAATAATGAACATTATTCTATTAAGTCAAGAATTATTAGACGAAGTATTGAAAAGCTAAATAAGAGTCTAAAAGGGATAGAGGAGAAGCATATAAATAATATTATAAGCTTAGCAAATGAAAACGTGACCGGAAAATCCTTAGACATGCCTCATAATATTTCTGTAGCAGTAAGCTATGGAAATTTAATAATCAAAAAGGAAAATAAGAGTGGTAAAGAATCTTTTAGTTACTGTTTTAATGTAGGTGATACTGTATATATTAAAGAATTAGGTTCTACTATTACTTCAAAGGTAGTAAACATATCAGAGGTAAATATTGATGTAACTAATAGGTTCATAAAGTACTTTGATTATGATAAAATAAATGGCAGACTCAACATAAGAAATAGAAAAGATGGAGATAGATTTATTCCGTTGGGAATGAATGGGTCTAAAAAGCTTAAGGATTTTTTTATTGATGAAAAAATTCCTAAGGATAAAAGAGATTACATACCTATAGTAGAGAACAGTGGAAAAATAATGTGGGTGGTAGGATATCGAATAAGTGAAGAGTTTAAAATAAACAGCAATACTTCAAAGGTATTGGTATTGGAATATAAAAAACATTAAGTTAATTAGAGGAGGATATCTTAATGAAAAGTGATGTAAAGCAAGTACTTGTTTCATATGATGACATTCAGAAGAGAGTCAAAGAAATAGGGCAAGAAATTACAAAAGATTATCAAGGCAAGGATTTAATGCTTGTAGGTGTACTTAAAGGTGCATTTATGTTTTTAGGCGATCTTACAAAAAATATCGAAATACCTCTTTCTATAGATTTTATGGCAGTTTCTAGTTATGGTAATTCTACTAAATCTTCTGGTGTAGTTAGAATATTAAAAGATTTAGAGGGTAGTATAGAGGGTAAACATATATTATTAGTTGAAGATATCATTGATACTGGTCTTACTTTGAACTATCTTGTTAATAATTTAAGATCTAGGGGAGCTGCTAGCGTAAAAATATGTACACTTTTAGATAAGCCTGAAAGAAGATTAATTAATGTAGAACTGGCATACAAGGGTTTTGATATTCCTGATGAATTTGTTGTAGGCTACGGAATAGACTTTGCAGAAAAATATAGAAATCTTAGAGATATATGTGTGCTTAAGGAAGAAGCATATAGACATATATTAGAAAAATAAAATTTGACTATTATTGTCTTTTTATTGCTACTATGTTAAAATATAGAGATGATATTAACAGCTTAGTTTGAAGGGAGGACTATTTTTGAAAAGATACTTTCGAGGTATAAGCTTTTATTTGCTTATATTCATTATACTAGTGTTTGCAGTTCAGATGCTTACGAAAAATGTAGAAGAGACGAGGCAAATAGATTATACCACACTTATTGAAGAAATAAATAAAGACAATGTAGAAAGCATCGTGATAGTTAAAAATGAAGATACCGTCAAAGGTAGGCTCAAAGATAATACAACTTTTACTCTGACTTTGCCTACTAGTTCAGATAGATTCTATGAGGATTATTTAAGAAAGCCTATAGAGGAGGGCAGGATTAAGAGCGTGTCTGGAGAACCTCAACCACAGACTCCAATTATCCTTTCAGCACTTCCCACTATATTTACAATCCTAGTTTTTGTTGTATTTTGGTTTGTATTTATGCAGCAGTCACAAGGTGGCGGCAGTAGAGTAATGTCATTTGGTAAAAGTAGAGCTAAAATGCACAAAGATGAAGGGAAAAGAATTACATTTGAAGATGTAGCAGGCTTACAGGAAGAAAAAGAGGAACTTAAAGAAATAGTTGATTTTCTTAAAAATCCTAGAAAATATTTTGAATTGGGAGCTAGAATTCCAAAGGGAGTTCTTATGGTAGGACCTCCTGGAACAGGAAAGACTTATTTAACAAAGGCTGTAGCGGGAGAAGCAGGAGTTCCATTTTTCAGTATAAGTGGTTCAGACTTTGTTGAAATGTTTGTTGGAGTAGGTGCTTCTCGTGTAAGAGATTTATTTGAACAAGCAAAGAAAAATTCACCCTGTATTGTTTTTATAGACGAGATTGATGCAGTTGGTAGAAGAAGAGGGGCAGGTTTAGGTGGAGGACATGACGAAAGAGAGCAGACACTTAACCAGCTGTTAGTTGAGATGGATGGATTTGGCGAAAATGAAGGCATAATTATTATGGCAGCAACAAATAGACCTGACATACTAGATCCAGCATTGTTAAGACCAGGTAGATTTGATAGGCAGATATATGTTGGGGTTCCTGATATAAAAGGACGAGAGGAAATCCTTAAGATTCATACAAAAGGTAAGCCTTTAGCTGAAGACGTAGATTTAAAAGTGGTTGCAAGGAGAACTCCTGGATTTACTCCAGCAGATTTAGAAAATTTAGTAAATGAAGCTGCACTTTTGGCAGCTAGACATAACCTCAAAAAAATTCCTATGTCTATTATCGAAGAAGCATCAACAAAAGTAGTAGCAGGTCCTGAGAAAAAAAGCAGGGTTATTAGTGAAAAAGAGAGAAGGCTTACTGCATACCATGAAGCAGGTCATGCTGTGGCAGCAAGACTTCTTCCTGGCTCAGATCCAGTTCATATGGTTACTATAATTCCTAGAGGAAGAGCGGGAGGATTTACTATGTATCTTCCAGAGGAAGACAAGAATTATACAACTAAAACTGAAATGGAGCTTAGATTAGTCCATATGCTAGGTGGAAGAGTTGCTGAACAGCTTGTGCTAGGAGATATAAGTACTGGTGCACAAAATGACCTAGATAGAGTAACAAAGATAGCTAGAAATATGGTTACACAATATGGAATGAGTGAAAAATTAGGTCCTATGACATATGGTACAGATGATGACGAAGTGTTTATTGGCAGAGATTTAGCAAGAAGCAGAAACTATAGCGAAGAAATAGCAGCAGCTATAGATCAAGAAATGAGAAGGATAGTGGATAAAGCTTATAGCCAGGCAGAAAAGTTATTAAGTGAAAATATAGATAAGCTTCATAAAGTAGCAGAAGCATTACTTGAAAAAGAAACATTAGATGCTAAGGAATTTGAGGAGTTATTTTCTGAGGAATAATATAATATATGAGCAAGAAAGAAAGCATTTTAGCTTTCTTTCTTGCTATGTACCCAGAATGAGCATAAACTAATTGGTGATAGTGCAATATGAAGATAATAGTTCCAACCGTTAGTTAAGATAAGGATGCCAGTTGTTTTAAAGCTATTCATAATAGGGAAAGTAATATGGACAAATATGTGGAGTGAAAGTTTAAGTTATTATTTCAGAAAATGTGATAGGTACATTATAAAAATGAAAGATTCAAATGATATTTATGCGGTGATGTGTGATTGAACTATTAGAAATAGAAGTCGTAGTGTAAGATTTACAATAATTAATCTTGTAAAAATTGGATTTGTGAAAAAGTAGAGGTGAAGATTCAGGATAAGTAAGGTGTGTATGGTAATTTGATGATAGCGTTAAATCTAAAAGCCAAGTTGGATTTAATACTAAAAAACTACTTGAAAAATAATAGATAAGAGAAACTTTTTAAAGTATGTGGAAAGTAGTAGTTAATATATGAAATTTATGGTTGGTGAAATGTGAGTAGTATAAAAATACATAAACCTAATGGATGAGAAATAAGACTTAAGGTATACCAATTTTGAAATCTAAAAACTGTACATTTTGAAGTGGACAAGTCTATTACATTTTTAAGTAATATTTACTTTAAATAAAGAATTAGAAAGAAGGAGATATAGGCTTTATCATTATGCCATTGATTGCAATATCTGTATTTAATAGGAATTTCTAGAGACAAACATTGGAATATGCAAGCACACCGCTTTTTATCAAACTGTAGATACAATTGCATAAAAGAACAGCAAATAAAATAGAAATATTTTAAAATTATTAAGTAAGCTGGGGGCTTAGCGATGATAACTCTTGCTAAGGGGAAGGTGTTATATTATGCAGAATGATATAGTTAATAAAAATGATAAAGAATTTGAGTTAAGCATGACCTGGAAAAGTGTTTTAGATTCTATGCACGATGGAGTATATATTACTGATAGCAAGGGAGTAACCATATTTGTTAATAAAGCTTATACTAGAATAAGTGGCATAAAAAAAGAAGAGGTTATAGGCTGGCATATGGAAGATTTAATAAAGAAAGGACTTTTCTTAGAATCTGCAAGTTTGTTAGCATTAGAACGGAGAGAGCCAGTAACTTTAATTGATAAATTTAAAAATGGTAAGAGATGCTTAATTACTAGCAGTCCTGTATTTGATGAAAGTGGAAATATAATTATGGTTGTTACAAATTTAAGAGATATGACAGAACTTGTAAATCTAGAGAATAAAATAGAGCAGTACGAGAAAACTATTGAGGGAACAGTACGACTATGATTTAGAAAAGCTACGTATGGAATATTTGAATAGGAGAGATATTGTAGCCAACAGCAAAGAGATGGAAGAGATTCTAGAGCTTATTAATAAAATTTCTGATGTAGATGCTACAGTACTGATAACAGGTGAGACTGGAGTTGGAAAAGAAGTTATTGCTAAGGAGATCCATAGAAAAAGTATAAGAAGAGATGGACCATTTATAAAGGTTAATTGCGCGTCTATACCAGAGACTTTATTTGAATCTGAATTATTTGGATATGAAAAAGGAGCATTTACTGGTGCAATAAATAGTGGCAAGCCAGGTATGTTTGAATTAGCAGATAATGGTACAATATTACTTGATGAAATTGGCGAGATTCCTTTGAATATACAGTCAAAGCTGCTAAGAGTATTACAAGAAAAGCAAGTCACTAGAATAGGTGGTATAAAAGAACGAAAAATAAATGTGAGAATATTAGCTGCTACTAATTTAGACTTAAAAGAGCAAGTTAAAAAGGGGCTTTTTAGAGAAGATTTGTATTACAGACTTAATGTTATTCCTATAAGAATTCCTCCATTGAGAGAGAAGAGATGATATTGCATTATTAGCAATTCGCTTTTTAGATTTATTTAATTCGAAGTATAATAGAAACAAGGCTTTTGATAATTCTGCTATTAAGTTATTGAGTCTGTATTCATGGCCTGGCAATGTTAGAGAATTGAAAAATTTAGTTGAAAGACTAGTTTTGATTTGCCCTAATGATATAATTACAGAAGAATATGTGTTTAATATGATTGACAAAAAAGAAGTTAAATTATTGTATAATCTTAATGATAAAGAAATTCACTTAGATGAGGCTCTAGCTATTGTAGAAAAAGAGCTCATTGCTAATGCATTGAAGAAATATGGAAGTAGGAGAAAAGCTGCTAAAGCACTTGGAGTTAGTCAACCAACAATTGTGAGGAAAGCAAACCGCTATGGAATCAATTTATCGAATTGATACATTAACGTATCACTTGATACATTAATGTATCGACATAAAACGATATTTTTTTAAAAATTTGCAATATTTATAAAAAATATAGTCTATTAGATACAAAATTGTATCTTTTAGACTATTTTTTTATAACGAATAGTAAATTCTGCTTTAAAATCTTTATAAACAAGAACTTAAATATAGTGATTTTTAGGAAAAATTACATTTACTAATTTAAAATTTTTATTTTTAGAGTTTAGTTCCTTGGCACAATAAATGCATATAATCTTTTATGTGTAAGAAATTCAATGAAAAGTATCATCACCTTTCTATTTAAACTTAAAAGAAAGGGGGATAGTTGGGAAAGTAGTAATATAGACAAGACTATTTATTTTTCACATATTTTAAACTAAGTTATTTACAGTTAAAGGATTATATAGATAGATTCTTTAGAAAAAGGTGATGAAAAATTATTTCAAGGTATTATTAGAAGCATGTGAAATTTTAGAAAACGTTAACATCCATAATTTGTTGAATTTCTTAACACATTAATTTGCTATTCATAAAGGAGGAGTAACAAATGAGTGCACTTATTAGTCCTGATAATGTGTGGGCACTTTGGGCTATTTTAACTGCGGTTGCTGCAATTAGTATTTGGTTAGAGCAAAAATACAAATGGGCAAGTAAATTAACTGGATGTGTAATTGCACTTGTACTTACAATGATATTATCTAATTTAAGAATAATACCAACTGATGCTCCAACCTATGATAATGTATGGACCTATGTAGTACCATTATCAATCGCTATGCTGCTCTTTAATGCTAATATTAAGAAGATTTGGAGAGAAAGTGGTAGGCAGCTAGTAATTTATTTACTAAGCGGGTTAGGAACTATTATAGGAACATTTATTGCTTGTGCTCTTTTAAAAAATCATATTCCAGAAATATATAAACCTGCTGCAATGATGGTAGGAACATATACTGGAGGTAGTGTAAACCTTGTAGCTATGGCAGACGCATTTAATGCTTCAGGTGATGTTGTTACAGCATCTGTTGTTGCAGACAACCTTTTGATGGCACTATATTTCTTTGTTTTAATGGCAATTCCTACGATGAATTTCTTCTTAAAGAGATTTTCTCATCCAATAATTGACGAAATAGAAAAAAGTGGAGTTACAGAAGATGGACAAACTAAGGCAGCTCAATTCTGGGCACCTAAAAATGTTTCATTAAAGGATATTGCATTTGTTTTCTCAATTGCGTTTGTAATTGTTGCAATCTCTTCAACTATAGCTAAATTCTTTGCAAGAGTTATACCTACAGGTAATTTTGCATTAGATTTATTAAATGGATTTTTAGGAAATCAATATTTGATTATTACAACTATTACTGCTATTTTAGCAACTAAGTTTTCTGATTTCTTCAACAATTTAGGTGGTGCTCAAGAAATAGGTACATTCTTAATTCATATATTCTTTGCTGTTATCGGTGTTCCAGCATCAATAAGACTTATTGTTACAAAATCACCTTTATTGCTAGTATTCTGTGCAATAATTGTTTTTACAAATTTGATATTTACATTGATATGTGGCAAGATATTCAAATTCGATTTAGAGGAAATGATGTTAGCTGCCAATGCTAACGTTGGAGGACCTACAACATCAGCTGCGATGGCTATTGCAAAAGGTTGGAATAAATTGATATTACCTACAATACTAACAGGTATTTTAGGATATATCATAGGCAACTACTATGGATTATTATTAGGTAATATAATAAAAGGCTGGTAAGACATTTTATAGAGTAAGGATAATTTTTCCTTAATTGCAATACTGTTTTAAGACCTATATTGTATAATGATGTTGTAATAACATCAATTAAAGAAAGAGGGTTTTATAATGTTGGCAATTGTTAAAGATAAAAGAGGTTCAGGTTATGCAATTAAGGAAGTAGAAATACCTAGACCAAAGGATGATGAAGTACTAATTAAAGTTAAAGCAGTTGGTATCTGTGGAACAGATATACCTATACTTAAAGGGATTAGAGAAGTACCAATTCCATTAATTCCTGGACATGAATTTGCTGGAGATATAGTTGAGATTGGAAGCAAAGTGAAAGATTTTAAAGTAGGTGATAAAGTAACTCCTGCTATAGTAATTAGCTGCGGTCGTTGTTATTTTTGCAGAAAAGGTTTAGAAACTTTATGTGACAATATTAAAGAAACAGGCATTCATGTAGATGGAGCTTTTGCTGAATATGTAACTGTACCTGAAAAAGTTGTTCACAGATTACCAGATAATATGACATATGAGCAAGGTGCTTCAATTGATCCTGTAGCATCTGCTTATCACTCTGTAAAGATGGCTTCTATTGGAAGTGAAGACACAGTAGTTGTTTTTGGGCCAGGTCCTATTGGATTATATATTATTCAAATTGCAAAACTAGAGGGAGCAAAGAAAATTATAAGTGTAGGAGTCAAGGGCGATGAAGAAAGACTAGAATTAGCGAAAAAACTAGGAGCAGATGAAACTATTATTTCAAATAAAAATTTGTTCACTAAAATTAGTGAACTTACTAATGGCAGAATGGCTGACATTGTATTTGATGCTACTGGTCGTGCTAGTGTGTTTGAAACTGTACTTAGTTCATCAAGAAAAAAGGGAACAGTAATAATGATAGGCATATCCCATGAACCTACTACAGCTAATATAGCACAAATAGTAAGGCGTGAAATTCAGATAAAAGGTAGCTTATGCTATACTTGGCAGGATTACAAAGAATGTATTGAACTAGTAGAATCAAACAGAGTAAGCGTAGAACCAACGATATCTCATATATTTGCCCTTAAAGATATTGATAAAGCTTTAGAACTAATTGATCAAAGAAAAGCAATAAAGATAATATTGCATCCATAATAGTTAAAATTAAGAAGAACATCTTTATAAAGGTGTTCTTCTTAAAATTTAACTTTATAAATTAAGGCGGTGATAATAATTTTATTCCTCAAGACTTTGGAGGAAATTTCAATAGATTCTTATTCTTCAACATTAAATAAAAATATATAAAATTTGAGGAGGGTTAACATGGAAAAAAAGAAAAACATAGTTTATCCCTATATGCCAAACAGTGTAGAAAGTATAAAAAAAGAAATGATGGATGAATTAGGGATAAAAAACATTGAAGAATTATATTCGTATATACCAGAAAAACTAAGAATGAAAGGAAAACTAAATTTACCAGAACCTTTACTTTCTGAAATTGAGCTAAAAGAACATGTAGAGGGCATATTATCCAAAAATATATCATGTAATGAATATTTAAGTTTTTTAGGTGCAGGGTGCTATAGACATTATGTACCAGCCGTATGTGATGAAGTAAATAGAAGGAGTGAATTTCTAACTGCATATTGTGGTGGGACATATACAGATCATGGTAAGTGTCAAGCAATTTTTGAGTTTACAAGTCTTATGAGTGAATTAGTAGACATGGATGTTGTGTCGCTAGCTACTTATGATGGTGGACAAGCTACCTGCACATCACTACGTATGACACATCGTATAACAGGTAGGAAAGAACTCTTGGTGCCTAGTACAATGAATCCAGAAATTTTATCACAGTTAAGAAATTATTGTGATTTTATGACTATTACATTAGTAGACTATGACCCTAAAACAGGTCAAATGGATTTAGATGACTTAAAGAGAAAAATTTCAGAAGATACTGCAGGTGTATTCATTGAAAATCCATCCTATCTAGGATTTATTGAAGAACATGGTGAAGAAATAGGGAAAATTGCTCATGAACATGGAGCATTGTTTGTAGTATCTGCGGATCCTTCATCTTTAGGAATATTAGAAGCACCAGTAACATACGGAGCAGATATAACTTGTGGTGATATCCAATGCTTAGGAATGCACATGGGATATGGCAGTGGACAATCAGGATATATAGCTAGTAAAGATGATCCAAAGTTTATAATGAACTTTCCTAATCATTTCTATAGTTTATATGAAAATGAAAAGGGAGAGTTTGGATTTTCACGTTCATTAAACCAAAGAACCAGCTATGGTAGTAGAGAAAAAGCAGTAGAATATTTAGGAACAAACACTGGATTATGGGCTATAACTGCCGCAGTATATTTATCTTTAATGGGACCAGAGGGAATGTATGAACTAGGAGAAAATATTATGTATAAAAGCCAATATGCAGTAAAAGTTCTTTCAAAAGTAAAAGGTGTAAAAGTTCTTTTTGATAAGAGTACAAACTTTAAAGAATTTATTTTGAACTTTGATGATTCAAACAAAACTGTAGAAGAAATAAATAAAGAGTTATTAAACAGAGGTATTTTTGGCGGAAAAGATTTATCTAAGGAATTTAAGCAATTAGGGCAAAGTGCATTGTACTGTGTTACAGAACTAACTAAAAAGTCCGATATAGATAGATTAGCTAATGAATTGTCACAAATATTAAAATAAAGAATTTAAAAGGACTTTTTAGCCTAAAATTAATACATCAAAGAAAGGAATGGTGTAGATGAGTAAAGATGTAAAACTAAGAAACTTTCATCAGGCAAAATGGGATGAACCTATTATATTCGAACTAAGCACACCTGGTCAGAGGGGGATATTGCTTCCTAGAATTGACAATGAGGTTGTTAATACAGTAGGAAATATTGATGAAGTAATACCAAAGGGTATGAAAAGAAAAAATAAACCAAAATTACCTGAGCTTGCTCAGCCACAAGTTCTTAGACACTTTTTAAGATTGTCTCAAGAAACTTTGGGACAAGATATAAACATTGATATAGGGCTAGGAACTTGTACAATGAAGTACAGTCCTAAGATTCATGAGCAATTTGTTGCGAACCATAAATTCTCAGAACTTCATCCATTACAAGATGAAAGTACTACACAAGGAATACTTGAGATAATGTATAAAATGGAGCAATTCTTAAAAGAATTGTCAGGAATGGATGCATTTGTTTTTCAGCCTGGAGGTGGAGCTCAAGCAGTTTTTTCAAATGCTTCAATACTTAAGGCTTATCATACTGATAGGGGAGAAGGAGAAAAAAGAAATGAAATAATTACAACTGCTTTTTCACATCCTGTCAATTCAGCTGCTCCTCATACTAAGGGGTTCAAAGTAATAACATTAATGCCAGATAAAGAGACAGGATATCCAAGTATAGAGGCTCTAAAGTCAGTAGTTTCAGATAGAACAGCAGGATTATTTATTACGAACCCTGAAGATACAGGGATCTTCAATGTAAACGTTAAGGAAATGGTAGATATAGTACATGAAGCTGGTGGACTGTGCATTGCAGACATAGCGGATGCTAATGGTTTGTTTGGAATAACAAGAGCAAAAGAAGTTGGATATGATATGTGCCATTATAATTTGCATAAGGCATTTTCATCACCTCACGGTTCAATGGGGCCATGTTGTGGAGCACAAGGTGTTAAAGACTTTCTAGCTAAATATCTACCAGTTCCAGTGGTTAAATATGATGGTAGTAAATACTATCTTGATTATGATAGGCCAGAAAGCATTGGTAAGATAAGGAAGTTCTATGGAGTAGTAGCTGCAGTGCTAAGAGCTTATTCTTGGATAATGTCTATTGGAGCAGATGGCTTAAAAGAAGTATCTGAGCTCTCAATACTTAATAATAATTACTTAATGAAAAGGTTGCTTACAGAGGTACGTGGAATATCTGCACCTTATTCAGAAGGTAATTATAGAATGGAACAAGTACGTTATAGCTGGCAGAAGTTGAAAGAGGAGACTGGAATAGGTACAAATGAAGTTGAGAGAAGATGTATGGATTATGGAGTACAAGAATATTACCAAAGTCATCCACCTTATCTAGTTCCAGAACCTTTTACACCAGAACCAAATGAAACATATTCAAAGGATGAGATAGACGAGTATGTAAGTATTCTTAAAAAGGTTTCACAGGAAGCTTATGAGAATCCAGAGATTGTAAGGACAGCACCACATAATGCTCCAATATCTCTAATACCAACAGATCCAATTACAAATCCAGAAGATTTAATTGTATCTTGGAGAGTTTATAAGAGAAAAAAAGGATTAAAATAACTGAGGTGAATATATGTCAAAAAAACTAGGCCTTATTGTAAATCCAATCGCAGGAATGGGTGGAAGAGTAGGATTAAAGGGGACAGATGGAGAAGAAACCTTAGAGAAAGCCTTAAAACTAGGAGCCCTACCAGAATCTCCTCAAAAAGCGAGAAAAGCGTTAGACTACATTATTAAGAATATTCCTGGAATAGAAATATTAACTTATCCTGGAGATATGGGAGAAAACGAATGTATTGATGTAGGAATTACTCCTATAGTTATAGGAGAAATAAATAGTAAAAAAACCACTTTTAAAGATACTGAAAAAGCTGCTTTAATGATGGTAGAAAAAGGAGTCGATTTAATTTTGTTCGCAGGAGGAGACGGAACGGCTAGAAATATATATAATTCCGTTGGAGACAGAGTTCCCGTAATAGGTATTCCTACTGGAGTAAAGATGCATTCTGCTGTATTTGCAACCAATCCATTAAACGCAGGAAGAGTTGTTAAGGGCTTCTTTGAAAATACTAATATTGAATTAAGGGAATCAGAGGTCATGGACATAGATGAAGAGGCTTTCAGAGAAGGTAAAGTAGTAGCAAAGTTGTTTGGCTATATGAAAGTTCCCTATGAAAAAGAGCTTGTTCAGTCCCTTAAAGCAGGAGGAGTATTTAGTGACAATATATGCTTAGAAGGTATAGCAGACTATATAATTGATAATATGGAAGATGACTGCATCTATCTCATAGGATCAGGGACAACAACAAAAAAAATATTAGATCAATTAAAACTGCCTTGTACTTTACTGGGAGTTGATGTTATAAAAAACAAAAAGCTATTGCTAAATGATGCTAATGAAAAAGATATATTAAATATTGTTAAGGATAATAAATTTAAAATAGTTGTATCACCTATAGGAGGACAAGGCTATATATTTGGCAGAGGTAATCAGCAACTAAGTCCAAAGATCATAAAAGCAGCTGGGAAAGAAAACATAATTGTTATTTCTACTCCGAGCAAACTTATAAGCTTAAAAGGAAGACCTCTGTTAGTAGATACTGGAGATGAAAATACAGATAAGTTACTTAAGGGTTATTACAGGGTAATAGTTGGTTATGATGAAACTTATGTATATGAATGTAGCTATTGATGCATTATAGCTACAATGCTAATGTGCAAGGGCCTCTGTTTATTCAGAGGTTCTTGCTTGTTTGGAAAAAACTGCAGGATTAATTGAGTGATAACTTGGGGGTGTTAACTAATGTTAGAAGAGAGAATAAGGTGTAAAGAACTAAGAGACAGAATTATTACTGCAGATGAAGCTGCTATGTTATTTAAATCAGGTATGAAAGTTGGGACAAGCGGTTTTACTCCTGTAGGGTATCCTAAGGCAGTACCATTAGCTCTAGGGAAAAGAGCTGAAAATGGAGATAAAATTGAAATAACTCTTATGACAGGTGCTTCAGTAGGAGACGAACTCGATGGAGTTTTATCGAGAGCTGGAATAATAAAAAGAAGGTTTCCATATCAGACCAATAAATCAATAAGAAACTGTATAAACAATGGAGAAATAGAGTATAGTGATATGCATTTAAGTAATTATGCACAATGGGTTAAGTATGGTTTTTTAGGAGATATTGATATAGCCCTAATTGAAGCTGTAGCAATTACAGAAGATGTAGGAATAGTACCATCGACATCTGTGGGTAATTCAAATATCTATGTTGAAAAAGCAGAAAAGGTAATTGTGGAACTAAATATTAGTCAACCTTTAGAATTAGAAGGAATACATGACATATATAGCCCTGACAGTCCTCCTTATAGAAAGCCAATACCTATTTTAAAAACTGGCGATAGAATAGGGAAAAGTTATATTCCTTGTAATCCTGACAAGATAGTAGGCATTGTAATATCAGATATAAAAGATACTGATATAGAATTAGCACCAGTGGACGAGATTTCAAAAAAGATGGCAGGTAACTTGATAGATTTCTTAGATTGTGAAGTGAGACACAATAGACTACCTAGAAATCTGCTTCCGCTGCAATCAGGAGTAGGAAGTGTTGCAAATGCAGTCTTAGCTGGGTTAAAAAACACTAGATATGAAAATTTGACAGTATATTCAGAAGCATTGCAAGATTCTGTACTGGATCTGATCGATTTTGGGAAAGTTGATATGGCTTCTGCTACATCCCTTACACTATCAAAAAACAAACGACATGATTTTTACAAGAACATAGATAAATATAGAGACAAGATAATATTAAGACCGCAAGAGATAAGCAATAATCCTGAGGTTATTAGGAGATTAGGAGTAATAGGTATTAATACAGCAATAGAAGTAGATTTATATGGCAATGTAAATTCTAGCAACATTATGGGTAGTAAAATTATGAATGGAATAGGAGGCTCAGGTGATTTTGCAAGAAATTCTTATATATCAATATTTGTAACTCAAACTACAGCGAAAAATGGAAATATTTCTTGTATAGTACCAATGGTATCACATTGCGATCACACAGAGCATGATGTTCAAGTAATAATAACTGAAGAAGGGGTTGCAGATTTAAGAGGATTAAGTCCAAAAGAAAGAGCAAGAACTATTATTCAAAACTGTACAAGTGGAGAATATAAAGAAATGCTAAAAGATTATTATAAGAAGGCTTTAGCAGGACATAATTTCGGGCATACACCTCTTTTAATAGAAGAAGCTCTGTCATGGCACAAGAGGTTTTTAGAAACAGGAACCATGAAAATTTCATAAGCAGAAAAATAACTTAATTCAGTTTGCATAGCTGCAATGGAGAAATTAAAATAAAATTCTTAATTTGTTAATTAACTATGAATTACCATATAAGATTTGAATGAATTTTTGTTTACAAGTTCCATTATTATAATTGTAAAATATAAATGAATTATTATGGGCGAAACTCAGCTTGACTTAAATTTAATAATTAATAAAACAAGCTAAAATTTATATAGAGCGTTCTTCTATTATAAATATGCTAAAAATACTAATGTTATTTAAAACTTTGACAAATTAAATAAGTATTTCCCGGGTAATGTAATAAAATATACTAATATCTATATTTTTGGCTATTGAAGTTGATTAAAAATGTAAAAATTTGTCGATTTTATTAGAGGAATAAGTTGATTTATATAGAATACTCTTTATAATGAAGCATTTATTTCATAATAATTAACATTATGAAATAAATATTGCAAAAAAAGATTACATGTAATAGTCTATATTTGGATGCGTGTTGAAATTTACTGGAACTTATATAGGCATTTGAAAGTAATTTAATAATTGCTTGAGCTTACTTAAGCAGGATTAAGCAAACGATTTCACGCATCAACGTTTTTCACACACTATTCAAAAACAGGTAAAATAATCTATAGATTAGGGGGAATAAAATGTTTGATAATGAAAGCTTAAAGAAAATTAAACAATCAAGAAGTGAGTGGGAAGAGACAAAACTAAAGAAAATTTTAGAAAAGTATCCAGAAAGAAAAAAAGAATTTACTACAGGTTCAGGAGAAGTAGTTAATGCACTTTATACTCCAGAAGATATTGAATGGTTAGATTATAATAAGGATTTAGGGTATCCAGGAGAATATCCTTTCACTAGAGGCGTGCAACCTACTATGTATAGAGGAAAGCTTTGGACTATGAGGATGTATGCAGGTTTTGCTACAGCAGAAGAGTCTAACCGCAGATACAAGTACTTATTAGAGCAAGGACAAACAGGGCTTAGTGTAGCTTTTGACTTGCCTACACAAATAGGCTATGATTCAGATCACCCACTTGCTGAAGGAGAAGTAGGAAAAGTTGGAGTAGCTATAGATTCCTTAGAAGACATGGAGACACTTTTTGATGGTATTCCTCTAGATAAAGTAAGTACATCTATGACAATAAACGCACCAGCTTCAGTTCTACTTGCAATGTATATAGCAGTGGCTGAAAAACAAGGAGTTACTCCTGATAAACTAAGAGGTACTATTCAAAACGACATATTAAAAGAGTATATCGCACGTGGAACATATATTTTCCCTGTTGAACCATCTATGAGATTAATAACAAATATATTTGAATACTGTTCAAAACACGTTCCAAAATGGAATACAATAAGCATTTCAGGTTATCACATTAGAGAAGCAGGTTCTACAGCTGCTCAAGAAGTAGGATTTACACTTGCTGATGGTATAGCTTATGTAGAAGCGGCAATAAAAGCTGGACTTGATGTAGATGAATTTGCACCTAGACTTTCATTTTTCTTTAATGCACATAATGATCTATTAGAAGAAGTATCAAAATTTAGAGCAGCTAGAAGACTATGGGCTAAGATAATGAAGGAAAGATTTAATGCTAAGGATCCTAAATCTATGATGCTTAAATTCCATACTCAAACTGGAGGTTCGACATTAACAGCACAACAGCCTGATAATAATATTGTACGTGTAGCTATACAAACACTAGCGGCTGTATTAGGTGGAACACAGTCACTTCACACTAATTCAAGAGATGAAGCTCTTGCTCTTCCAACTGAGGATTCAGTAAGAATAGCTCTAAGGACACAACAGATAGTTGCTTATGAAAGCGGAGTAGCAAATACAATTGACCCTCTTGCTGGTTCATATTATATAGAAGCTAAGACTAAGGAAATAGAAGATAAGGCAATGGAATACATTAGAAAGATAGATGAACTTGGCGGAGCACCAAAAGCTATAGAGATGGGATATATTCAACAAGAAATAATGGATGCAGCATACAAATATCAAAAAGAAATAGAATCTGGTGAAAGAATAGTAGTAGGTATGAATAAGTTCCAAATAGAAGAAGAGCCTCCAAAGGGACTTCTAAAGGTTGTTCCTTCGGTAGGCGTTCTTCAAAAACAAAAAATAGCAAACCTAAAGGCAAGAAGAGATAATGAGCTAGTTAAAGAGAAACTTCAGGCATTAAGAGGTGCTTGCGAAGGTGATGAGAATGTAATGCCATATATTTTAGATGCAGTTAAGGCATATGCAACTTTGGGAGAAATCTGCGGAGTTATGAGAGAAGTTTTTGGTGAATATCAGCAATCTGTAATTATATAGAGATGAATATATATTTGGTATAAAGGAGGAAACTTAAGTGAGTAATAGACCAATTAGAGTTTTAGTAGCAAAACCAGGCCTTGATGGGCATGATAGAGGGGCAAAAGTAATTGCTAGAGCTTTAAGGGATGCTGGTATGGAGGTTATATATACAGGGTTAAGACAGACTCCTGAGCAGATAGTAGCAGCTGCAATACAAGAGGACGTTGATGTAGTAGCAATGAGTATATTATCTGGAGCACATAATCATTTACTACCAAGAGTAGTTGAACTTTTAAAACAAGAAGGAGCAGATGATATGCTTGTTATAGGAGGCGGAGTAATACCTGATGAAGATATTCCAGGGCTTAAAGCAGCTGGGATAAAGGAAATATTTACTCCAGGAACACCTACTACAGCAGTTATAGATTTTATAAATGAAAATGTTAAAAAATAATGAGATACTCAGGCGGTGTTAATATTGGAATATATAGAAAAGCTTCTCAATGGAGATAAGAGAACTTGTGCTCGTCTTATTTCAATAGTTGAAAATGATGAAGAAGAAGCAAAGAATATTATAAAAAACATATATAAATATACAGGAAAAGCACATGTAATAGGGATAACTGGCCCCCCTGGCGGGGGCAAGAGTACCCTTACAGATAAACTTGCAAAGGAACTGAGAAATAGGGGAAAAACTGTTGGCATAATAGCCATTGACCCTACAAGTCCATTTACAGGCGGGGCCATACTTGGAGACAGGATAAGAATGCAGGATTTAGCTACAGATCCTAAGGTGTTTATCAGAAGTATGGGGACTAGAGGACACTTAGGAGGACTATCAAAGGCTACCCAAAGTGCAGTAAAGGTATTAGATGCATATGGGGCTGACTACATAATTATAGAGACTGTAGGAGTAGGACAGTCAGAGATAGATATAGTCAAAACTGCAGATACTGTAGTTATGGTCTTGGTACCAGGGCTTGGAGATGATATACAGGCTATAAAAGCAGGTATAATGGAAATAGGAGATATATTTGCAATAAATAAAAGTGATTTAGACGGAGCAGCTAGAACTGCTGCTGAAGTAAAGGCAGTACTAGACATGGGCCCCATGAAAGATAGAAAACCTCCTATAGTTCAGGTAATAGCTAGCCTGAATAAGGGAGTAGATAAACTTTTAGATGAAATTTTAAATCATATGGAATACTTAAAATCTACAGGAGAGCTTAGAAAAAGACGAGAAGAAAACATAAGAGCTGAAATAATAAAGCTCATTGAGACAGAGATTATGAGAATGGTTTTAAAGAAATCTCAAGCAAATCAGATTTTGGATAATACAGTAATTGAAGTAGCAGATAGAAAGTTAGACCCTTTTAGTGCTTGTGAGGATATAATGAAATTATTTTCAAGCAATATTTAAAATATTTGAGAGGTGAAGGAAATGGTAAAAAAGGTAGACCATATAGGGATAGCTGTTAGCAATCTTGAAGAGGCTTTGAAGTTTTATGAGGGAATATTAGGCATGAAGCTTCAAGGAACAGAAATAGTTGAGGAGCAAAAAGTAAAGGTGGCTTTTCTTCCAATAGGAGATACTGAAATAGAGCTTTTGGAATCAACTGATAAAGAAGGACCTATAGCAAAGTTTATAGAGAAAAAGGGAGAAGGAATACAGCATATAGCTTATAGAGTGGATGATATAGAGAAGGAATTAGAGGAATTGAAGCAAAAAGGTATAAGACTCATAGACGAAAAGCCTAGATACGGAGCAGGAGGAGCGAAAATAGCTTTTCTACATCCAAAGAGCACAAATGGTGTACTAGTAGAACTTTGTCAAAGAGATTAAATTTATTATTTTATAAATAATAAAATTTGATTGCATAGTCAATCAGCAAAGGAGGGTCTTTAAATGTCAAATAGCAAATTAGAGCAGCTACGTTTAGCTAAAGAAAAAATAGCTGAAGGTGGTGGCAAAGACAAAATTGCAAAGCAGCATGAAAAGGGAAAGCTGACAGCAAGGGAACGATTAAACCTATTATTTGACGAAGGAAGTTTTATAGAAATTGATGCATTTGTAGAGCATAGATGCACAAATTTTGGAATGGAAAAGACAAAGGCTCCAGGTGAAGGTGTAGTAACAGGCTATGGTACAGTAAATGGAAGGTTAGTATTCGCATTTGCTCAAGACTTTACAGTAATAGGCGGTTCTTTAGGGGAAATGCATGCTGCTAAAATCTGTAAAGTACAAGATATGGCTTTAAAAATGGGAGCTCCATTAGTAGGATTTAACGATTCAGGTGGAGCGAGAATACAAGAAGGTGTAGATGCATTAGCTGGATATGGTAATATATTCTACAGAAATACAATAGCTTCAGGAGTTATACCTCAAATATCAGTTATTATGGGACCATGTGCAGGAGGAGCAGTATATTCACCAGCACTTACAGATTTTATATTTATGACTGATAAGACAAGTATGATGTTCATCACAGGACCAGAAGTAATAAAGTCAGTGACAGGGGAAGAGGTTTCAAAGGAAGAGTTAGGTGGAGCTATGACTCATAATAAAATCAGTGGAGTAGCCCACTTTATAGATGCTACTGAACAGGAGACAATAGAGAGAATTAAGCTGCTTTTAAGTTTCTTGCCTTCTAACAACCTAGAAGATGCACCAGTATTTGATACAGGTGATGACATAAATAGATTAGAAGAAAAGCTAAACGATATAATTCCAGAGAATCCAAACAAACCATATGATATGAAAGAAATTATAACCTCATTAGCAGATAACGGAGAATTTCTTGAAGTACAACCATATTATGCACAAAATATGATAACTGGCTTTATAAGATTAAATGGAAAATCAATAGGAGTAGTTGCAAGTCAACCAAAAGTATTAGCAGGTTGTTTGGATATAAATGCTTCTGACAAGGCTGCAAGATTTGTAAGGACTTGCGATGCATTTAACATACCACTATTAACATTAGTAGATGTACCAGGATTTTTACCTGGAACTGATCAGGAATATGGTGGAATAATTAGGCATGGAGCAAAAATGCTATATGCTTATAGTGAAGCTACAGTACCAAAGGTTACAGTTATAACAAGAAAGGCATATGGTGGAGCTTATATAGCAATGTGCAGTAGACACCTTGGTGCTGATATAGTATTGGGATGGCCTACAGCAGAAATAGCAGTAATGGGGCCAGAAGGAGCAGCAAACATAATATTCAAAAAAGATATAGAAAAAGCAGAAGACCCTGTAACTATGAGAGCAGAAAAGATAAAAGAATATAGAGATACAGTATCAAGTCCATATATAGCAGCAGCAAGAGGATATATAGATGATGTAATAGAACCAGCAACTACAAGACAGAGAATTATAAGTGCATTTGATATGTTAGCAAGTAAAAGACAAAACTTGCCAGCTAAAAAACACGGCAATATGCCTTTATAAAGAGGTGAAATAAATGTTCTTTTCAGAAAGAATTACAATAGGCGATTCTTTAGTAATTACTGTTTTTAGTATGCTTTTAGTGTTTGCAGCTTTAGTAGTGTTATCTTTTATAATAGATGCTTTTAAACTACTTGCAAATAGACAAGATAAAAAAACGCCTAATACAGTAAATTCTAATGTCGCTAAAATTGAAGAAGACAAGCTTGTATCTAGACCTGTCATAGAGAATACATCAAGTGATGAAGATGAGTTAGAATTGGTAGCAGTAATAACTGCAAGTATTGCAGCTATGTTATCAAAACCAGCAAGCAGTATAGTAGTTAAAAACATAGTAAGGGTACCTCAGACTACACCTGTATGGGGTAGTGCATCAAGACAAGAAACTATAAAAAATAATATAAAATAAACTGTTAAAAGTAGAAGGAGGCTTTATAATGAAAAAGTTTATAGTTAATGTGAACGGAAAAAGCTATGAAGTTGAGGTAGAAGAGGTAGGCAGCTCATCACAGCCATCAGTACAACCATCAATGAATATTTCTGCTGCGCCAACACCACAACCAGCACAACCTAAAGCAGCTCCAGCACCTGCGCAAAGCAAACCAAAAGTAGAATCTAAACCAGTTCAACCTGTGCCACAAGGTGCAGAAGTAGTGGAAGCACCTATGCCAGGAACTATATTAGATATAAAAGTGAACCCAGGGGATACAGTTAAAAAAGGACAAGTATTGTTGATATTAGAAGCAATGAAGATGGAAAATGAAATAATGGCACCTAGAGACGGAAAAGTTGCAGCAATAAATACTTCAAAGGGTTCATCAGTAAACGTAGGCGACCCATTAATTTCACTTGAGTAAGCATAAAACTAGTCTGAAAGAGAGGTCATCTAAATGTTTTTAGATATATTAAAGGGTTTCTGGGAAAGCACAGGCTTTGCCAGTCTCACATCAGGTCATATTATAATGATTTGTATATCATTTGTATTAATGTACCTAGCTATAAAGAAAGGCTTTGAGCCCTTATTGTTATTGCCTATAGCCTTCGGAATGTTATTAGCAAATTTACCACTAGCTGGACTTACCGCAGAGCCTGTTGTTGAAATAGTGAGAGATCCAAATACTGGAGAATTAGTTTCAAAAACTAAGCAATTAGGTGGACTATTATATTACTTATATCAAGGAGTTAAGTTAGGAATATATCCTCCATTAATATTCTTGGGAGTAGGAGCAATGACAGACTTCGGCCCATTGATTGCAAATCCAAGAAGTATACTATTAGGAGCTGCAGCACAATTTGGAATATTTTTTACATTTATAGGGGCAGTAGCATTGGGATTTACAGGTCCTGAAGCAGCATCTATTGGTATAATAGGAGGAGCAGATGGACCAACTGCGTTATATCTAACAAGTAGATTGGCACCACAATTATTAGGACCAATAGCTGTAGCAGCATATTCATATATGGCATTAGTTCCAATTATACAGCCGCCAATAATGAGAGCACTAACAACTAAGGAAGAAAGAGCTGTAAAGATGGAACAGCTAAGACCAGTTTCAAAGACAGAAAAAATACTATTTCCTATAGTAGTTACAGCACTAGTATCATTACTTCTTCCATCAGCAGCAGCACTTGTAGGATTTTTAATGCTAGGCAACTTATTAAGAGAGTGTGGGGTTGTAGATAGGCTTTCTAAGACAGCGCAAAATGAATTGATGAATATTGTAGTTATATTTTTAGGAACTACAGTAGGTGCTACAGCAACAGCAGAAGCCTTTTGGAATTGGGGAACTTTAAAAATAATTGCATTAGGACTTGTGGCATTCTCTATAGGAACAGCAGCAGGGGTAATATTTGGAAAAATTATGTATAAGGTAACAGGTGGTAAGGTTAATCCATTGATAGGTGCTGCAGGAGTATCAGCAGTGCCTATGGCAGCAAGAGTAGCACAAAAAGTTGGACAAGAAGAAAATCCAGGAAACTTCTTATTAATGCATGCAATGGGACCAAACGTTGCAGGAGTTATAGGTTCAGCAGTAGCAGCAGGTGCACTTTTAATGTTCTTTGGAGGTTAAAATATATTAATGTCTAATCTTTAATGGGCGCCCCTTAGGTGCCCATTAAGTATTCTTTGATCAATTAATGATTTTATAATAAAATTACTTTGAGCTAAATAAGCAATTTCCCTTTTTTTATAGGCCTATATGTCAAGGAACACAGAAGGGCGGTTTTATTTTGAAAGAAAAGATATTGAAGCTACTCAAGGATAATAAAAATCAAATTGTTTCAATACAACATATTAGCGAACGCTTAAAAGTGAGCAAGACTGTTATTTGCAAATATATCGATATTTTAAAAGAAGAAGGATATGATATAGAATCAGTACCTAGAAGAGGATACAGACTTTTATCTGTACCTGATGTTCTAACATATGAAGAAATATCTGACTACTTGAATACTGAATATATAGGAAGAGAAATAATATATATTGACTCAATAAATTCTACAAATGTAAAAGCTAAAGAGTTGGCTGGTAACAATAGTATTGAAGGGACAGTAATCATAGCCGAGGAACAGACACAAGGAAGAGGAAGATTAGGAAGAAGCTGGGTATCACCAAAGAAAAAAGGTATATGGATGTCTATTATTTTGAGGCCAAAAATAGAGCCACAGGATGCAGTAAAAATTACTCAGGTAGCTGCGGCAGCTGTATGGAAGGCTATTAATCATATTGGAATAAATGCAAAAATAAAATGGCCTAATGATATAGTTATTAATTCAAAAAAGGTCTGTGGAATATTAACAGAAATGAGTGGAGAATTAAATAGATTGAATTATGTAGTAGTAGGTATAGGGGTTAATGTAAATACAGACATTGATGGCTTTCCTGAGGAAATAAGACATATGGCTACATCTTTGATGATTGAGACTGGCAATATGATCAATAGAAAAAAGTTGACCGCACTAATACTAAATTATTTTGAAGAACTATATGATGAGCTAACTAAGGACGGAAGCTTCATAAATTCTATAAAAATATGTAAAGAAAACTCAGTGCTTATAGGTAAGATTGTCAAAATAACTATAAGAGGAGAAGAGCAAGAAGTCAAAGTCTTAGATATTAATGAAGAAGGAGAACTAATAGTTCAGGATAAAGAAGGTAACATATCTAGAGTTGTTTCTGGAGAAGTTTCTGTAAGAGGATTATATGGATATGTATAATTTGTCTTTTAATAATATTTGAGATTCTCTGATAATCAAAGAATTTGTTGAATGGCAAAAAGGTAAAATAAATAATTTATTGCATGTGTATAAATAAGTTGTTACAATTAGTAATGTAGCCAATATTCAATGAAATTGGACTACATTACTTTGAATATAATTATAACAATTCGACTGGTATCCTTTTTAAGGAACTAGAGCGGGAGGCGATTTTTATGTCAAATGTCAATGTAAAGCCAGCTTTTACTGTTAGAAGTATGGCAATTGTTGGTGTGCTAGGAGCTATTTCAGCAGTACTGGGTATGACTCCAATAGGTTTTATACCTGTAGGACCTACAAATGCAACTATAATGCATATACCAGTTATTATAGGTGCAATAATAGAAGGTCCAATAGTGGGGATGCTAGTGGGTTTTATATTTGGTATTTTTAGCTTAGTGAGAGCTATTACAACGCCAACAGTGGTATCTCCGGTATTTTATAATCCACTGGTATCTATACTACCAAGGGTACTTATAGGATTAGTATCTTACTACACATATGTATCTGTGAAAAAAATGAATAAAAAAGTTTCTGCTGTTCTTTTAGTTAGTATTTGGACATCAGTATTGGCTTATCTATCTTATTCCTTTATAAAAAATATAAGAATGTATCCATCAGAAGGTGTAAGCTTAGGCAAGCTGATATTTAGTGGAGCATTAGTGCTCTTTACTTTATTTATTGGTTGGCTTTCCTACAAAAAGCTGAATTATAGTGCATTAGATGTTATGCTAAGTACTGTATTAGGTACTCTTACTAATACAGTAGGGGTTCTAGGAATGATATATTTGCTTTACGCCGAAAGATTTGTAGAATTAATGGGAGGAGACCCCAAATTAGCTGGGAAGATAATTCTAGGTATAGGAATAGCTAATGGCATACCAGAGGTAATAATTGCAGTTATTATAGTAACAAGCGTTATACTAGGAATGAAAAAGCAATCAAGATCAAGATAATATAGATTTAAAAACTTAAGATTATCTTTTGTAAGTAGGTGGGATAATGATTTTAGTCTGTGATGTTGGAAATACCAATATAGTACTTGGAGTTTATAAAGGAGACAAATTGCTAAAAGATTGGAGAATTTCTACCAATAAGGATAAGACCTCAGATGAATATGGGATTATTATAGATCAATTATTTAAATATAATGGTTTAAATATTGATGATATAGAAGGTGTAATAATATCATCCGTTGTTCCTAATATAATGCATACATTACAAGCAATGAGTAAAAAGTATTTTGATAAAGAAGCTATAATAGTTGGGCCTGGAGTAAAAACTGGAATAAATATTAAATATGATAATCCAAGAGAAGTAGGAGCAGATAGAATAGTAAATGCAGTTGCAGCATATGAGAAGTATGGTGGCCCGTTAATTATAGTTGATTTTGGAACTGCTACAACTTTTTGTGCTATATCTAAAAACGGAGATTATGAAGGTGGAACCATAGCTCCAGGTATAATAATTTCTAGTGAAGCACTATTTCAAAGGACAGCAAAACTTCCTAAAATAGAAATAGTAAAACCAGAGAGAGTCATAAATAAAAATACTGTGGGTAGTCTGCAAGCTGGAATAATCTATGGCTATGTTGGATTAGTAGACTATATAGTAAAGAGAATGAAATCAGAAATTAACGATGAGGTAAAAGAGGTAATAGCGACAGGAGGGCTAGCTACCTTAATTGCAAGTGAATCAGAAACTATAACTAAAATAGATAGGTTTCTTACTCTTGAAGGATTGAGAATAATATACGAAAAAAACAAGTAGCTTTAGCTACTTGTTTTTTTCGTGAATTATTATATTATTATGGATATAATATAGAAATGAAATATAGAAAAATGATAATCTGATGAACTAAATTTTCAAAGGTTCAGAATTAAATATTTTTTAGTCCGTTATGCAATGCTTTATACGGATAATTGTCTCTAAAGGGTAGCTTGCATATTTATTAGTTTTAAGGAGAGTGAACTAATGAAGATAGGGAATATTGAGGTAAAAAACAGAGTATTCTTAGCCCCTATGGCTGGAATTACAGATGTTGTTTTTAGAGTAATATGTAAACAAATGGGAGCAGGACTTGTATATAGTGAAATGGTAAGTGCAAAGGGACTATACTATAAAGACAAAAATACAGAAGAGTTAATGGTTATAGATGAAAGAGAAAGACCATCAGTATTGCAAATATTTGGATCAGATGCAGAAGTAATGAAAAAAGTCACTTACGAATATTTGAATAAAAGAGAAGATATAGACATTATAGATATAAACATGGGCTGCCCAACTCCAAAAATAGTAAAAAATGGAGATGGAAGTGCGCTTATGAGAGAGCCTAATAAAATTAGAGAAATTGTGGAGAGTGTTATTGAGGTAGCTATTAAGCCTGTTACAGTTAAAATCAGAGCAGGATGGGATGATTCGAGTATAAATGCAGTAGAGGTCGCTAAAATCATAGAAGACAGTGGAGCCAGTGCGATAGCAGTTCATGGAAGAACTAGAGAACAGTTTTATTCAGGAACTGCAGATTGGAGTATAATAAGGGAGGTAAAGAAAAATACTTCAATACCTATTATTGGAAACGGAGATATTTGTACTCCAGAAGATGGTTTTAGAATGATACAAGAGACTGGTTGTGATGCAATAATGATAGGTAGAGGTAGTAGGGGTAATCCTTGGATATTTAAAAGAACAGTAGCATTAATTGAAGATGGAATTTATCTTCCCCTACCTTCAGAAGAAGAAAGAATAGATATGTGTTTAAAACATCTAAATGCATTATGTGAGCTAAAAGGAGAAAGAATTGGAGTTAAAGAAATGAGGAAGCATATTGCATGGTACATTAAAGGTATGAGAGATTCTGCAGAAATAAGAAATAAAATAAATACGATAAGCAGTAAAGAAGAAATGGAGAATACTCTTTTAAATTATAAAGAAACGTTAGGAAAACTTTGTTAGGAGGAGCCAAAATATATGAAGAGGGTAGTCAGTGTTAGTATAGGTTCATCTAAAAGGAACCACAGTGTGCAGACTAATATGCTTGGGGAAGATATAATAATTGAAAGGATAGGCACAGACGGAGATAAAGATAAAGCAATACAGCTTATAAAAGAATTAGATGGAAAAGTAGATGCTTTTGGGCTAGGTGGTATAGATATATATTTAAAGTGTAAAGACAAAAGGTATGTAATAAAAGATTCAATTCCACTGAAAGAAGCTGCTACTAAAACTCCAATTTTGGATGGAAGCTTCTTAAAAGATACATTGGAGAGAAGAATAATAAGATTTATAAATTCAGAAAATATTGTAAGTCTTAGAGGGAAAAAAGTTTTATTGACTTGTGCCTTGGATAGATATGGTATGGCTGCTGCATTTGAGGAACACGGCTGTCATGTAGTGTATGGAGATATAATATTTGCTTTAGGAATACCTTTAAAGATTAATTCATATAATACCTTATACAATATCGCAAGAGTTTTTGCCCCAATATTACTAAGATTACCTTTTCATATGTTATATCCTACTGGAAAAGATCAGGATTCTATGCCTAACAATAAGTTTAATAGCTTTTTCAAAGAAGTAGACATTATAGCAGGAGATTACTTGTATATTAAAAAGTATATGCCAGAAGATATGAGGGGAAAGATAATTATAACAAACACAATCACATCAAGCGATATTGTAGACTTAAAAAAAAGAGGAGTAGAGCTTCTAATTACTACTACTCCTGAGCTCAATGGGAGGTCTTTTGGGACAAATGTTATGGAAGCAGCAATAGTAGCTTTATCAGGTAAGAGGCCTGAAGAAATGGGAAGTGAAGGTTTTGATCAAATGCTAGATCAGCTAGAATTTAGGCCTAGAATAGAGTATCTTAATGAGAAGAATACTAGTCAGCAAATCTAATACTGAAAGGAGATAGGAGTATGTCAGGGTAGCTTTATATATGTTTTAGAGCCAAAGGATTATAAAAAACAGTTAAAAAAGGGTATATTAAAATATGTTCCTGATAAAATTCTTTTTTTATTTCAGAAAAGAATAAAGCCTAAAATAATTTGTAAGATTGAAAGAAAAGAGGATTGTGCTATACTAGGATATATAGCTGGTATTTTTGTAACATATGATAATTTTCCAAAGGCATATTATCTATCAAAGCTTATTGATGCATTAAATTTGATTAAAACAGATGAAATTAAATACTTAATAATAGAAAGAATACACGTACTTTCACAGGAAGATATTAGAGAGATAGAAAATAAATGCGGATTAAAAGTTTTAGACGGAAGAAATGAAATCATTGAGCAAACTCCATATGTCTTAAAAGAAATATATAGACTAAGGAATCAATTATTAAATGAAAAAGAGATACTTATAATTAGTGATGATACTTATTTAACTGAAAAATTAACTATTGATATAGCAAAATACTTAAGATTTCTAACTATATACAGTAAAGATAAGGATTTTACCTGGGAGCTAGTGAAAAAAACCTTAATAGAAACAGGGCTTTCTCTTCAGTCCATAGAAAGGCTAGATAACACATTACACAAATTTGAAATTATTATAAATATGTCATCTAATGTAAAACTAGATACTCATAATATTAAAAAAGGTGCTATAATAATAGATGTTAGTATAGGAAGAGTGCTTAAGTTTATAAATACTAATAGAAAAGACATAGTAATAATAACAGATTTTATATTTAATAATAGTGCCGCATTAATAGGTGGCAGTGATGAGTTTTCCTTTGAAGAAAAAGTTTCTTCATATATTTATGAAGGGATAAAAGATGAGTCAAATAACAATCTTGTAGAGCTCAGGGCTAATGAAAAGAACTATGGAATAAAAGAATTAGTAGAAGTATTTTATGGTAAAAAACGAAATCAATCGATATTTTCAACAAAGTAAATATATGTTTTATATGCTCTTGACAATGGATGATTACTAAATTATAATAGTCATCATAAATAAATGGTAAGCACTGTAAGACATTTACGGTGCTTCTTGTTTAACGCGGAGCAAAGCCTATTATAGCGATTTATAATTGAATCCTATTTATATAAATAGATTATAATAATATTTGCTTTTAGTTAAGGAAAATGTTTTTATAAAAATTTTTTTATAAAGGAGAGAGGGAAATGACAGATAAAGAGATCTTTTTAACAGCAGAGGGGTTAAAAAAAATTGAGGAGGAATATGACGAACTAAGAACAATCAGAAGAAAGGAAGTTGCAGATAGAATAAAGCAAGCATTAGCTTTTGGAGATATAAGTGAAAATTCAGAATATGATGAGGCCAAAAATGAACAAGCTCGTTTAGAGGAGCGTATTGCTAAACTAGAAAGAACATTAAGAAATGCTCGTGTCATAGATGATGAAGACATATCTGCTGAAGTAGTAACAATCGGTTCAAGAGTTAAAGTTAGAGATATTGAATTTGATGAGGAAATTGAGTATACAATAGTAGGATCTGCAGAAGCAGACCCATATGAAGAAAAAATATCTAATGAATCTCCAGTGGGAAAAGCCTTGATAGGAAGAAAAGCTGGTGATATAGTAGAAGTACAAGTTCCAGATGGAGTAATAAAGTACGAGATAATATCTATTAGCAGATAATCATCGTACTAGTAAGTGTACTAGGAGGAGATCAAATGAATAATGAGGGAAATAACCTTAATGAGTTACTTGTAATCAGAAGGGAAAAACTAAAGTATTTAAGAGAAATTGGTAGAGACCCATTTCTAATAGAAAAGTATGACGTAAAAAACTATAGTAGAGAAATTAAAGAAAACTTTGATGAGATGGAAGGAAAAGAAGTATCTATAGCTGGAAGAATTATGACTAAGAGAGGACATGGGAAAGCTAGCTTTGCAGATGTTCAAGATAGTCAGGGTAGAATACAGATATTTGTAAAGGTAGATGCTATAGGGCAAGAGGAATATGAATTATTTACTTCCTATGACATAGGAGACATAATAGGAGTAAAGGGAGAAGTATTTAAGACAAAGACAGGAGAGATTTCCGTAAAGGCTACAGAAATCACTTTGTTAACTAAATCTCTACAAATTCTGCCAGAAAAGTTTCATGGCTTAAAAGACCCTGATTTAAGATATAGGCAAAGATATGTGGATTTAATTATGAATCCAGAAGTGAAGGAGACATTTATAAAAAGGAATAAAATAATTAAAGCTATAAGAAGGTTTTTAGATGATAGAGGATATTTAGAAGTAGAAACACCTATACTCACTACAATAGCTGGTGGGGCTGCAGCTAGACCATTCCTAACTCATCACAACACATTAGACTTAGATATGCAATTAAGAATAGCAAATGAACTTTATTTAAAAAGACTTATTGTAGGTGGATTTGATAAAGTTTATGAAATGGGTAAAATGTTTAGAAATGAAGGTATATCCATTAAACATAATCCTGAATTTACAAATATAGAATTGTATTCAGCTTATGAAGACTATGAAGATATGATGAAGATTACAGAAGAACTAGTTGCATACTGTGCTGAAGAGGTAAATGGTACTACTGTTGTAGAATATCAAGGAAAAGTAATAGACTTTAAGCCACCTTGGAGAAGGGTGTCTATGCATGATTTAGTTAAAGAGAAAACTGGCATTGATTTTTATTCCTTTGAAAGTGATGAAGAAGCTAGAAAGGTTGCAAAAGAACAGCTGCATTTGGAAGTAGAAAATCATATGACAAGAGGACATCTTGTTAACTTAGCTTTTGAAGAGTTTTGTGAAAAAGATTTAATACAGCCAACTTTTGTGCTACATCACCCTGTGGAAGTTTCTCCATTGGCTAAAAGAAATCCAAACAATCCACTAATCACCAATAGGTTTGAAGCATTTGTAAATACTTGGGAAATAGCTAATGCTTTCTCTGAATTAAATGATCCAATAGATCAAAGAGAGAGATTTGAGGAACAACTTAGACAACGTGAATTTGGTGATGAGGAAGCACATCCAATGGATGAAGATTTTATCAATGCATTAGAGGTAGGTCTTCCACCTACAGGTGGACTAGGCATAGGTGTAGACAGATTGATAATGTTACTCACTAACTCTGCGTCTATTAGAGACATAATACTATTCCCTACAATGAAACCAATAGAAAAGTAGCGGCTATATCTAAATTAAAGTTAAGAACTTATTAGAAATTTGAATTATAAATTAGGCACATATGTGAGTTTTACTTTATATGTGCCTAATGCTTTTATAAAACAAGTAGCAAGTTATATAAAGATATAAAGAGGTTTATTCAGAATACTTTTTAAGAAAAGCTGTTTCTATTTTTTGATGTTTTATTCTTTATTATAGTGGTAGAAGTTTTCTATGAAGATTATTAAGAATTCTGTTGACCTAGGTTAATCTTTGTAGTACATTATTATTTGCCCTCTTAATGGGAATACAAAATAAATGATTTTTGTTGGATATTAGATAGATTAAAGAAGTCTTTGAGACACATATTTTAAATGATTTGCAGAAAAATATTTTTCTACAAATTTAATCCTACGAGTTAAAAGATTTCAATAAATATTAAATATAAAGTTTGATTTTTATTATTATAAAAAAAGTAGTTGACTTTATATAAAAAATATGTTATATTAAAAAAGTCGTCAGCAGACGACAAAAGAAAACAAAAAAAGTATTGACAAACGAGAAAAGAAATGATAAACTATAAAAGTTGACTCGTTAAGTCAATAGAAAAGTCCGGAAGGGCGGATGAATTGGTCTTTGAAAATTGAACAGTGAGAAGCGAAGAAAAGTATCTGAGATTAGATTTAGAGATACGC
>ENA-OWPA01000326-OWPA01000326.1-bioreactor-metagenome-genome-assembly--contig:-NODE-326-length-73511-cov-11.631479_pt1 | contig 73511 bp, 60 predicted proteins | sample MGYA00238139_ERZ651803 | MGnify/ENA primary metagenome ERZ651803 (study PRJEB26909, sample SAMN07631231) | bioreactor metagenome | isolation source: Switchgrass digestor | place: USA: Dartmouth...
CATTTCCTCTGCCTTCATCCTTGACTCTTTCCATTTGAAATCTGTTTTTTGTCATCTTCCTAAATCTAATATTAGCAGCATCTATGATGTCTTCGAAGTATGCTGCAAGTACATAAGTCTCAAATGTAACTTTATAATTGTTTTTCCCATTTGCTGTATTGGCCAGCTCACCTACTAGAGAATATTCCTTTTCTTTTTCTGAAACCTTCTCAATAATTTTCTTCATATTTTCAAGGATAGTTTCATTTTGCTGAAGTCTTGAAAATACTTTTGTCTTGCTGTCATTTACAGATTTCTTTTCCTGTTCCTTTAGCTCTAGTCTTCTTTCTAGCTCTAATATATTGACTGCTTCCAAGCCCTTTGTCTCTAATAATATTTGATTATATCTGTCATTTACTGACTTAAGCTTTTCATTATATATTTTAATTTCATTGTCTATACTCTCTATTTCATAATCTTCTAACTTCGCAGCTTTATATTCTTTCTCATTTATGAAGCCTTGTTTAATGATCTCATCATTATATTTCTTTTTTAAGCCCTCATACTCATTAACAGTCTCTTGCAGTGCCTTTTCTCTCTCTTTTTTAGTATTAGTCAGTTCTGTATATTTATCTCTGCACTTTTGCTGTTTATCCTGAGCTTCTTTTAAAGCTGTTTCTAAAGCTTTAATTTGAGCCTCTAATTGAGATATCTTCTTCTTTAATCCATCTTCAGTTCTTATATCCTCAGGCAGTTCCTTTTCTAGTGTACTGATTTGATCCCTCTCACTTTTCACTTTTCCAAATAAATTAGTATAGGATTCATTCAACTCTTCTCTTAACTTCTCAATAGTTTCTCTTTCTTTTTCTAGTTCTTCAAGTTCAGATTCTATTCTTTTCTCCTCTTCCATTCCCTCTTTTAGTTTTAGAAGCTTAGATTGCATATCTACAATACTTAGTTGAATCTCTTTCATCTTTTCTGAAACAAATGAGGTTAGTTCTTTTTCCTCTAGTAAAGTAATATCCTCTTTTAATTCTTCACTAATTTCTCTTTTTTTATCTTCAAGGATTTGCTTCATCCCACTACCTTGACCACGTAATAGGTTAAGTTTTTCACTACTAATTCTTCGCTCTTCGTCTTTATCACTAAGCTCTTTCTCTTTACTTTGTAACTTTTCTTCGCTTGGCACCCCTCCTACAATTTTTGCTGGATTTGGATGATGAATAGAGCCGCAAACTGGGCAAGGCTTGCCACTTTCTAATTCCTTTGCCAATTTACCTGCATATCCTTCAATGAATCTTTTCCTAATATCTTCTAATTCTTTCTTTAATCTTTCATAATCCTTTTCTAAATCAGAATGATCTTTCTTTGCCTTTTTATATTCTTCTCTCAGCTTCTCTAATCCATCTGCGACTGGAATGATGCTTTCTAGTTTTTTATGTATAGCTTCATTTTTTTGCAGTTCTATTTCTAACTTGTTATAGTCTTTTTCACAGTCTTTTAATTCTTCCCTTTTTTTCTTGAGTTCATCAGTCTTTATTTTATTATCATTAAGAGATTTTAAGCTAGTATCTAATCTATTTTTAATATCTATTAGGGATTTCTCCAACTGTTCTTTTTCCTTTTTTTTAGCTTCATAGTTCTTTACCTTTTCAGTAAATGAATTATAAAGCCCTATGTTTTCTTTTAACTTATTAACTTCTTCACTTCTACTAAGCTGTCTATTTAATTCTTCATCGGCTAGCTCCAGCATTTTTTTGCCTTCTGTCAAAGCTTTTTCTACATCTTGTAGTTCTTTCTTCTTTATCTCTACTTTATCAAGGCTATTATTATAATTTTCTTCCATAAGTTTTATAAGTGAAGCCTTTCTACCTTTTTCTAAGGTTTCTTTTAGCTTATTTATTTCTTCTTGCTTAGCTTCTATCTGTGCTTTCTCTTCTTCTATATCTTTTTTCTTCTGAAGCTTTTCATTTATATATTTTCCCGCAGTTATCTCTTTTTGAATCTCCATTGATTCCTCTTCAAGCTTATTTATTACACAATCAAGTTCCTTAATTGTCTTCTTATCGGTTAAAATCTGATTCTTTAACTCTGAAATGATCTCATCTGAATTTGGAAGGTCTTTAGTCATGAGTCCTTTTAGGGCTTCATTATCTCCTGCATTTATATTTCTAATATTAGTTTTTAATCCTTCTTTTAGTCTTGTTATCTCCTCAAATAGACCTTTAGCCATTTTTTCAAGAGATTCCTGAAGCTTTCTATATTCATTTGTGCCAAATATCCTTCTTAAAATCTCTTCTCGTTCTTTACTTTTAGCTGTTATAAGCTGTCTAAACTCTCCTTGAGGTATCATAATAATCTGCTTAAACTGCTCATACTCCAAGCCAACTATTTCCACTATTTTTCTATTTACTTCTGCAATACTAGTATATATTTTATTTTCATCAAGTATCTTAAGCTCTGCTGCAGCTGCCTGCTCTGTATATCCATCTCCTCTAACTTTTTTCTTGCGTTGAGCAGGACTTCTTTTAATATAATACTTCTTTCCTTTTATCTCAAACTCTAGCTCTACATATGTTTGAATACTGTCATCTGCCATATCATTTCTTATATAACCTTGTTCCTTATCAGAGCCACTGACTAAGCCATACAGTGCATAACAAATTCCATCAAATATAGTAGTTTTCCCTGCACCTGTAGGTCCTGTTATTAAAAAAATACTCTTGTCATAGAATTTTGTAAAGTCAATAGTCTCCACTTTAGCATATGATCCAAAGGCAGACATCGTTAGTTTAATAGGCCTCATGCTATTCCCTCCTTTCTTCTGTGCTTAAATTATTAATTAATTTCTCTATAATCCTTGACTTTTCTGGAGTAAATTCGTTGCCTGTCATATTTTCATAAAAATCCTTAAACAACTCTAGCTTACTCTTTTGTTTAAATCCTTCTCCCGCAGAAGTTCTAGAATCTTTGCTTCTACTTATGGTTATTCCCCTTTCCAGTGAGAGTATATTTGGATATACTATCCTTAATTTGCCTATGGGATCCAAAAGCACACCTTCATCTGTTAATACTGCATGTATATAGTCATCACAATTAGTTCCTCTATAAGTATCTGGTGCTAAAAGTTCCTCTAAAGTACCTTCTATAATTCTCAGGTCTCTTTTTGGTTTAAGCTCTCTAAATCTGATATTTGTATTACCATCACTGTCAATATCTATTAGCTGTACGCCTTTATAGTGATTTACCTCTGAAAACGAGTATTTTAATATAGAACCAGAATATCTGATTCTCTCATCCCCTGCCTTTTGCTTACAATGTAAATGTCCTAATGCAGTGTAGTTGAATTGTTTAAAGTACTCGTAGCTTACATGGTCTGTCCCGCCTACATATAAAGCCCTTTCAGAATCGCACGTTTCCGGTTCTTCTATACCTGTAATGAATCCGTGAGTTATGGCAACATTTCTTTGCTCTAAATTTATATCCTGATTAATGACATTCATTATGACTTTCATAGCATCATTGTAGCTTTTAACTCCTTTATCATTATATAACTCTCTCACATAGGCTGGCTCTGCATAAGGTATTACATAAAAATTTACCGGTCCATAGTCATCTTCCAATACTATTTTGCTTATTTCTGGCTTAAGCCTTCCCTCAATATAGAGTTTATTGTTTTTTAAAATCCCACTGGCAAAGCTTATCCTTTCTCCATTGTCGTGATTCCCTGCAATAGCTATTATAGGTATGTTCAACTCTAACAATATTTTATTAAAAGCCCTGTCCAATAATTCTACAGCCTCTACTGGAGGTATAGATCTGTCATATATATCTCCAGCTACAACTAATACATCTGGTCTCTCTTCTTTAATTATCTCTATTAGTTTTTTCAATATGTACTCTTGATCTTCTATTAGGCTTGTATTATTTAACTGCTTGCCTATATGCCAGTCTGCAGTATGAAGTATTCTCATATGATCCCTCCTTTATATAATAACATTATACATCTATATTTTACTTTGCTGTATAGGTATACTATGGGAATATATAAAAACTTAACTAAACAAAAAGACCCCATTCGTATTTGAGGTCCTTTAAAATTTTCTAGGATAAAAAAATCTTAATTACATGCTTGTACATTAAACCTATCCTTTACTATTTTATGTTGTATAGGAAATACTTTCACCCTTGTACTAGTACTGGCTTAAATCACTGAGTCAATTACAATTTCTTTATTTTCTCCTCAACCCACATAACAGTTTTATTTAGCTCATCTCTACTTTCCTCTAAAGATTGTCCTCTAACTCCGCAATATATCTTAAGCTTAGGCTCAGTACCAGAAGGTCTTAAGCATAACCAAGTACCGCTTTGCAACACAAATTTAATTGCATTGGTCTCAGGTAGATTTATTTTTTCTGTAGCTTTAACATCATTTAAATAAGTCCTCTGTTGAGCTTTATAATCCTCCACATATAAAATACTCTTTTGGGCTATAGCTTCAAATGTATTACTTCTGAAATATTCCATAATACTATTGATTTTTTCTAATCCATCCTTACCCTCTAGTGTAATAGACCTTGTATCTTCTAAATAATATCCATATTCCTTGTATAGTTGAAGTAGTACATTATAAAGGCTCATTCCTTTGGAATAATAATAAGCTGCCATTTCACATATGAGCATTGAAGCTACTACAGCATCCTTGTCTCTGGCATGGGTACCTGCTAGGTATCCATAGCTTTCTTCGTAACCAAACAGAAAAGTCTTTTCTTCAGTCTCTTCAAACTGCCTTATTTTTTCTCCAATGTATTTAAAACCTGTAAGAACATTCATAATCTCTACTCCATAGTATTTTCCAATATCTGCTCCCATTTCTGATGTCACTATGGTCTTTATGATAACTCCATTTTTAGGAAGTCTGTTTTTTTCTTTGAGTGCTTCGAGTATATAATTAATTAAAAGTGCACCTATCTGATTTCCTGAAAGCACTATGTATTCTCCATTATGATCTTTGACTACCACTCCTACCCTGTCGCAGTCAGGATCAGTACCTATAATTACATGAGCATCTTTTTCTTTAGCTAATTCAATAGCTAATTTAAAAGCTTCCTTTTCCTCTGGATTAGGATATTTTACTGTTGAAAATTTTTCATCTGGAAACTCCTGTTCTGGCACCACATACACATTCTTAAATCCAATTTCGTTTAATACTCTCCTTACAGGTATGTTTCCAGTACCATGTAGTGGAGTAAATACTATTTTAAATTCATCTCTTACATCTTTAACTATATACCCTCTCAATGACTGCTTCTTCACTTCTTCTATATATACATCATCCACTTTTTCATCTAAATATACCAGTAATCCTGTATTTATCAGAGCACTTTCATCAGAAATAGCTATATTTTCAAAGTCCTTTATATTATTTACAGACTCAATGATTCCTTCTGCCACTTCACCAGTTATCTGAGCGCCGTCTTCCCAATATACTTTATATCCATTGTATTCCTTAGGATTGTGGCTTGCAGTAATTACTATACCTGAAATACAGTTTAAATATCTAATTGCAAAGGACAACTCTGGAGTAGGTTTAATCTCTTTAAACAAGTAAGCTTTTATTCCGTTGCCTCCTAGTACTAGTGCAGCTTCTTTAGCAAACTCCTCAGACATTTTTCTAGAATCATAAGCTATTACCACTCCTCTACTCTTAGCTTCTTCACCCTTTGACTTTATATAATTTGATAAGCCTTGAGTAGCCTTTCTAACAGTATATTTATTCATTCTATTAGTTCCAGCACCTATTATACCTCTAAGTCCTGCAGTTCCAAATTCAAGGTCTTTATAAAATCTATCTTCTATTTCCTTTTCATTATCCTTAATTGATTCTAGCTCTCTTTTTGTATATTCGTCAAAATATGGCTCTTTAAGCCATTTATTATAATTTGAAAATGCAACTGAATCCAATTAAAGCCCTCCATTAAAATATATTTTTCAATTCAAAATTCTTCAAATTTAAAAACACCTCTTGGTTTTATTCTACCAAAAGGTGTCATTATTCTCAATATTAAAGGGTTAATAGGTAAATTATAAGTGGTAATGTCAGTATGCTTAACAGTGTAGTTATAAATAAACCTTGAGATGCAAGCCTAGAATCTGCATTATATCTTGTGGCTAATATGGCTACAATTATTGCTGATGGCATACCAGATGACATGACTAAAGTACATTTGACTATACTTGGCACATTGACTATAGAAAATATGAAAAACATTGATAAAGGTACTATCATAAGTCTTATAAAAGCTACAATGTAAAGCTTTAAATTGCCAAAGACCTCAGAAAACTTTATATCTGCCAGCATAGCTCCTGCTACAAGCATAGCAAGTGGTGTAGTAGTATCTCCTAAAAGCTTTAATGGACTATAAATTATATCAGGAAGCTTTACTGGAGATATGAATACTAGCAGTCCTATAAATACTGATACAGACCCAGGATTTATAAAACTTTTAAAACTAAAGCTGTTATTATCTACAGATGAAATATGAGATGTCATGTATTTAACTCCCAAAGTCCATGTGAGAAGGTTAGTTTGAAGAACATATATTGCTCCATAAAATACTCCTATATCTCCAAGCATAGCCTTTAATATAGGTAATCCCATAAATCCTGCATTTGGGAACACTATTAAAAAATTATACACCCCTTTTTGGAGAACATCAGTTTTAAGTACTCTATTAAATATAAATGCTATTATTACAACTATGCCACAGGAAACAGCTCCATATGCAAAGGTCAATATAGAGTTGTTTAGCATTTCCAATGAAAACTCATAATTCATTGCTGTTATCATCATAAGCGGAAAAGTTACATTTGTAATAAGCCCTGATAAATCCTTTATCATCTGATCAGTTATTATGTTTTTCTTTTTTATTATGAACCCTATGAATATTAAAATAAAAAGAATCATTGTTTGGTTTAGTACTGGTAAAAAAGACAGAGCTATTTCCCTCCTCATAAGTATGTTATACTGAATATTAAAATTGTCAATAACTACTTTACATAGTATATCATATCTTCGCTATAAAATAAAAAACTTTCTTCCGAAGATTATATCAATTAATTGAGAAAAATATATGCTAAAAAAACAAGAATCCCTTTGAATTTCATCATTGGGACTCTTCTTAATTTTTAATTAGGCATCTGGATCTGCATCTTCCTTAGTAGCACATAAGCTTTAAGCATATTTTCTTTGTCCAATACAATAACAGTGCCTATTGGAAACTTATCAGTTAATAGTGGTACTATAATAGATTTACATCTAATTTCTGTATCAAATTCGGGAACATTAATAGGCTTTATATTTTTATTGGGATTATTTGCTATTGACACAGTAAAAATAACTTCTACTTACCCTCTACTAATACATTTGGAACAGTATAATAATCTGTTACTCCAGATATAATACTGTTTTTACCTACTCTAGTATACATACCTGCAAGCTTTTCATTGTACATAAATAGTCCTATTATATGTCCAAATTTACTCACCTTTACTTTTCCATCTTCAAATTCCACAAAATCTCTAGTAAAAGGCACACAATACTCTTGATATAAATAATCATTATTCCAACATTTATCTAATTTTTCCTTCCATTCATCTAAAGTAAAATCCCGCCCTGCATATACACCTTTAGATGCATATAAATCTGTGGGTTTGATAATATATTTGTCCTTGTTTTTCAATACTTCATCGTAGACTTCCTTATCTCCTTTAAATTCCTTAGTATATGGGATGTGCTTTTTTATATATTCTTTTTCATCTTCTGTAAACATCTCAAGTACATCTTCATCATGTAATATCTTAAATATTATCTTATTGTGCATTATCTGAGATTTAATAGGTCCAATAACGCAAACTGCTTTGTCTTTATAAGCATTTATAAAGTCCTGTATTTCATCACTTCTGTCAATTAATTCCCTAGTAACTATTCTTCTGTATACTAGATCTATTTTCATATCATTATAGTATAAAGCCCCATTAGTATACTTTAGCTCTCTAGGGTCAGCAATTACAGCATTATAGCCCTTATTAACATATGCTTTTCTAAATTCTTCAAATTCATATGGAGTACCACTTTCCTCAAAATCTACAATAGCTACATTAGGTTTTTCGATACTAGGATTGAACTCTCTAAATATACTTATACTTTCATCTACCCATTTATATATGAGCTCAAAATATCTTATTTCATAGTTCTCTTTCATTTTTTCAATTGCCTTTGTCTCTAACAGTATCCTTGCTATAGTATTATCCTCATTCATTGCAGATGAACCATCGGTATTCAACTCGCAAAACTTAAAATTATCTCCTCCGCCATAAAATATATCAAACCTTCCAATGGGAACACTTACATCGTATCCATGATCTGCTAATATAAGTTCTTCTAATAGCTTTGAATACCCGAATTTCTTTCTAAATTCAGGTGATTCCTTATATTTACTGACTACTTTATTTGTTATAGACATTAAAGTTCTTCCTATACTCTCAAATGTTTCTATATCTTTTTTAGTAAAAAACATAGGTTGATATAAGAAAGGGACTGGTTTCCCCTTATATATTGCACTGGAATTTTCAACTTTATCAACTGTCTCTAAGTAATCCCTATAAAACGTATCTTCGTCACTTTTCACTATCTCAATATATTGGTCAATAAGTTTTTGTGAATCCAAATCTCATCACCTCTATTTATGCTATTATTCACAAAGCACCATTCAAGAGCTTCCCTTTTACCCATTGAAAGCTTTTCTTTAGTTATCTGAGCAGGAATTATCCTGCTGTCAATCATAACTTCTAAAGGAATTAAATATTTTACTTCACTTTGATTAAGGCCTTCCTTGGCAAGATTTATAAGCCATTTTCCTATCTCATATATTGGTTCATCTTTCAGAATTGCATTGATTCCTTTATCTGTAATATCCAGTCTAGCTTTATATACATCATCTTTACTTAAAGTCTTTACATAATCATGAGCTAGTTTTAAATTAGTCTCGTTGTACAAAATACCTTTCCATAAGGCAATTGCAGAAAAATTCAATGGATATGGAACTGCATCCATCATTCTTATCTCTATGTACTTTTTAGTTCTTACATCTGGAAAAACCATAGTCAGTACATGTTCTAATTCTTCTATAGAATAATTATCCGGATTAAATATTTCTTTATATAGTTTATTTCCTGTAAGTGTAATAGATTTACCATCATCTATAAATATAGGTGGGGCATTTAAAATAAACTCACTATATTTTTCATAGCCAAAGGAATCATCAAAAACGCTGTCTAAAATACCGCATCTTTGACTATCACAATTTTCCCATATTTTTTTCCTTAAACAGAATTTATCTGTTATTTCTCCCTCAAAAAAAGGTGAATTATCAAACATCGCATATAATATAGGTGAAAGAGCACTTATAATCCTAAACTTTTTCCTGTAGTCTTCCTCTGAACTAAAATCTACGGATACTTGAACTGAAGCTGTTCCCTTCATCATATTATGTGCATATTTACCTTTAGACTTAAAATATTCAAACATATAATCATATCTCTTTTTAGGTATCATCCTTATATCAGATATTTTGCTTTCAGGCTGATATCCTGTAGTTATAAGTGTCTGTCCTTTTGAATCTAATATAGGTATTATTTCATCCAAAAAGCTCATATATGCCTTTTCAATGTTTTCAATATTCATATATGGCTTTATACTAAGCTCTAATTGGCTCCCGGGCTCCAACGTAACAGTCATATCACCCTTACTTAAACCTAGAATGTGCTCTCCCTCATATTTACCCTTCCACCCTAGACTCACTAGCTCCAATAAAGTATCTTTCACACCATCTACATCATAGTACGACACAGTTTTTAGGGTTTCCTTATCAACTATAAAATGTTCCAACTCAACACCTATACTGAAATTTTTTTCACTTTTTTCGTATTTTTTGAAATATTTAGCTATCTCATCAACTTTCCTTTTATAGTTCATTTATTTCCCCTGCCTTTGTATAGTCTTAGTTTTTATTATACCCAGATAGATTCTAAGGAAAACAACATTAAAAATAATTTAGTATTATTATAGCAAAACAGTTAATATTTCTCTATGATTCCAGTTAAGACAATATCACGTAACAATTTAATATAAGCAAATATCCTTTAATATTGCATAATTTTATGATACAATGAAACAATGTTGTTATTTTAAATAAAAGGATGGTAGAAATGATAAATGTAACAGATTTAAGTTTGCAATTTGGAGGACGTAAACTCTTCTCTGATGTAAATATAAAGTTCACTCCAGGCAACTGCTATGGTGTTATCGGAGCTAATGGTGCTGGGAAAAGTACATTTTTAAAGATTTTATCTGGTGAAATTGAACCAACAACTGGTGAAGTTAGTATAGCTCCTGGTATTCGTATGTCTGTATTAAAGCAGGACCACTTCCAATATGATGAATATCAAGTTCTAGAAACGGTAATAATGGGCAATGAAAGACTTTATGAAATAATGAAGGAAAAAGATGCTCTATACGCTAAACCAGATTTCACTGATGAAGATGGAATCAAAGCTTCTGAACTTGAGTGTGAATTTGCAGAATTAAATGGCTGGGAAGCAGAAGCAGAGGCATCTTCACTGCTACAAGGCTTAGGTATAGGTACAGAGCTTCATGATAAAGCTGTAAAAGAGCTTTCAGGAAATGATAAAATAAAAGTTCTTCTCGCACAAGCCCTTTTTGGTAAGCCTGATATTCTAATCCTAGATGAACCTACTAACCATTTGGATATTAAAGCTATAGCATGGCTTGAAGAATTTTTAATTGAATTTGAAGGTACAGTAATAGTAGTGTCACACGATAGACATTTCTTAAATAATGTATGTACTCATATGGCTGACATTGACTATGGAAAGATAAAACTCTATGTAGGAAACTACGACTTCTGGTATGAGTCTAGCCAATTAGCTCTTCAAATGATGAAGGATCAAAACAGGAAAAAAGAAGAAAAGATTAAGGAGCTTCAGGAATTCATTGCTAGATTTAGCGCAAATGCCTCTAAATCAAGGCAAGCAACTTCTCGTAAGAAGCTTCTCGAAAAAATCACCTTAGATGATATTCAACCTTCTAATAGAAGATATCCTTATGTCGCATTTAAACCAGAAAGAGAAGTAGGTAACAATATATTAACTGTTGAGGGATTATCTAAGACAATAGATGGCATAAAGGTATTAGACAATATAAGCTTCACTGTAAATAAGGGTGATAAAATAGCATTTGTAGGAGACAACGAAATAGCCTATACCACATTGTTTAAAATATTGATGGGAGAAATTGAGCCAGATAGTGGAGAGTACAAGTGGGGTGTCACCATTACCACAGCATATTTCCCTAAAGACAACTCTGAATTCTTCAACGATGTAGAATTAAATCTTGTAGACTGGATGCGTCAATTTTCAGAAGAAAAGTCTGAAAGCTATCTAAGAGGTTTCCTAGGAAGAATGCTTTTCTCAGGTGAAGAAGCACTAAAAAAAGCTAAGGTCCTTTCTGGAGGGGAAAGAGTAAGATGTATGCTTGCTAAAATGATGCTAAGTACTGCAAATGTATTGGTTTTAGATCAACCTACTAACCATTTAGATCTGGAATCTATTACATCCCTAAATAACGGTCTTAAAGATTATAAAAGCATTATATTATTTACTTCCCATGACCATCAATTTATTCAAACTATAGCTAATAGAATTATTGAAATTACTCCTACAGGAATGATAGATAAGCTAATAACCTATGATGAATATCTTGAATTGAAATATAACAAGTAATACCTGAAAAAAAGGGAGTTGCAAAATGAGCAAGCAAAACTCATTAGCTTCAGCCCTTTTTTATTCACAAAAAAAGCATCGCTGACTACTTAATTAAGTAGTTTTGCGACACTTTTTTTCATATCAAGTACTTAATACCATCAATAATGTCCAGCAACTTAATCATTTGAATATCTAATATTGTTCTTCATTTGGTTATAAAGAAGCTGGGCTATACCTAATCCATTTTGCCCTTTGCTTATAGCACTAGCTAACTCCTGATCATACATATCCTCAAAGATTTCTGTAGCTGTAGATTTTTCTATTAGCTCACTTTCAGGTATTGTAGAGCGCATAGACTTTAGAAGTAAATGAGTAAATATTGCTTCAAATTCCTGACAAACTTTTAGAAGCTCTTTATCTTCTTTTTTGTTCTCTGCACTTTGTGCCATCTGTTTTATTTTATTCTCATCATATTGATTTGTATTTATGAACATGTTTGTATTTGTATTTATTATTGTCATCCTATCACCTTATTTTATCTTCTTAGATTATTTGCCATTTGAAGCATCTCATCTGCTGTTTGGATTGACTTTGAGTTTATTTCATAGGCTCTTTGAGCAGTTATCATCTTCACCATTTCTTCTACTACTTGAACATTCGAAGCTTCTAGATAACCTTGAATAACTTTACTCTTCATATTATCTGCTTCCAATAAAATTTCTTCTCCTGATGCTACTGTTGCACTGTATAAGTTTTGTCCTTCGCTTAATAGTCCTGCTGGATTAATGAAATTCACCAATTTTAATCTTCCAATTTCTACTATCTCTCCATCTTCATCTGTGGCTGTTATATATCCTAGATTGTCTACTGTTATATCTTTCAAACCACTTTCTATAACTATAACATCGTCGTCTTCACTTAATACATAATATCCTTCAGATGTCACTAGTGTAGCCTCGTCCCCATCAACACTTAGTTTAAAGCTTCCGTCTCTTGTATATCTTATTTCACCATTAGGCAGTGATACTGAAAAAAATCCTTCCCCATCTATGGCAAAATCAAGGCTATTTTGTGTTTCCATTAGACTTCCATTTTTAAAATCTCTTGTTGTGGCAACAGGCATAACTCCATGACCTACTTCTAAATTTACTGGTGCTCCTACGTCATCTGTTAGATTTGTCTTTTTGATTGTAGCATATAATAGGTCTTTAAATTCCATTCTCTGTGTTTTATATCCGTTTGTGTTTACATTAGCTAAGTTATTTGAAATTGTATCAATGCTTAGTTGCTGAGCTTTCATACCTGTTGCTGCAGTCCAGAGCGATCTTATCATTTACTTCCCATCCTTTCTCAATGACAGCCTAACATTAATTCAATAATATTAAACTATTTTTCTATAGTCTTCCTAAGTCATTTACTACTCTATCTAATAATTGGTCTTGAGCTTGAATTATTTTTTGATTTACTTCGTAGCTTCTTAGAGCTGTTATCATGTTTACCATTTCTTTTATTGTATTTACATTTGAAGTTTCAAGATACCCTTGAAGTAATCTACCTGTAAATGGAACTTCTTCTGCTTCCATGTTTTCTAACATAGTATATAAATTGTTTCCTTGTTTTCTTAGATATTCCTTGTTATCAATATCTACCATATCTAGTCTATCTTGAACTTGTCCATTTATAATTATATCACCATTTCCATTTACTTCGAAACTGTTTTGACCTAGTACTATTGGACCATTTTGTCCTAATACCGCATATCCTTCCTTAGTTACAAGCTGTCCATTTGCATCTAATGTAAAAGCGCCATCTCTTGTATAAGCTATTCCATTTGGAGTTTGAACTTTAAAGAATCCGTCTCCCTCTAATGCAAAATCTAATTTGTTCCCTGTTTCTGTTATAGTACCAGGTGTATAGTCTATGGCTATCTTGTCAAATCTTACTCCTCCACTTGTAGTTCCTATTACGTTAAGTGGAGGGAATGTTATTAGATTGTCTACTATTTGACCGCCTGAGAGCACATTTCCATTATTGTCTATTTCAATATCTCCACCTTCTACTCTAATAGGCCCGTTCTGCCCTAATACATAGTTTTCACCATCTGTTTTAAGCTGACCTTTTAAATCCCTATAGAATGTTTTTAGATACCCATTTTCATCTACTGTAAAACTCAAGCTCCTACTATGGCTAATACCTGCAGGAGTATTTACTCTAAAATATCCTGAGTTTATTGTAAGTGTAAATGCCTCTCCATCTCTCTCAACATTTACTCCTGTAAAAGCTTTATGGTTGTCAAAATCTATCCTATCATTAATTTTACTTAGAAGTACTTCTGGAAAAGACTCTGCTATGGTAATATCTTTCTTAAAGCCTGTAGTATTTACATTGGCTAGGTTGTTACTTATCACGTCTATATTCTTTTGATTTAGCAATAGCGCAGATGCAGCTATGTACAAAGAATTATTCATTAGATCAACTCCTATTCATAGTTTCTTTTTTTCTGATCATCAGACAATACGCTATTCTCTAAAATATCTACCCAATCTAATGCCTTACCTGTACCTATTGCCACACAGGATATAGGGTCTTCTGCAATGGTTACAGGTATTCCGGTACGTTTACTTATTAGCTTGTCTAATCCCCAGAGTAATGAACCTCCTCCTGTCATTACTAAGCCTATATTTCCTATATCTGCTGCTAATTCAGGTGGTGTCTTTTCAAGCACTGAATGAACTGTATCTGCTATTGCTGTCACTGGTTCCTCTAGAGCCTCTAGCATTTCCTCTGATGATACTGTTATGGTTTTCGGTAATCCTGTTACTAGATTTCTACCTCTTATCTCCATAGTTACTTCTTTATCTCTTGGGTATGCTGTTCCTACATTTATTTTTAATTCCTCTGCACTTCTTTCTCCTACCATTACATTATATTTTTTTCTTATATATCTTACAATTGCCTCATCAAATTTATCTCCTGCAATTTTTATTGACTTACTAACAACTATGCCTCCTAAAGAGATAACTGCCACATCTGTAGTGCCACCACCAATATCTACTACCATATGTCCTGTTGGCTCTGTAATATCTATTCCCGCTCCAATAGCCGCTGCTATTGGTTCTTCAATCAAATATGTTTTTTTAGCACCCGCTTGATTGCTAGCATCTAATACAGCCCTTTTCTCTACTTCTGTAACACCACTAGGAACACATACTATGATTCTGGGCTTAAGTAACATTTTACCTGCTGCCTTTTGTATAAAATATTTAAGCATCCTCTCAGTAACCTCATAATCAGATATTACCCCATCTCTAAGAGGTCTTATAGCAACTATATTGCCTGGAGTTCTACCTAACATTCTACGAGCTTCTTCTCCTACAGCTAAGAGCTTATTTGTATTTTTGTCTATGGCAACAACTGATGGTTCCTGCAGCACTATACCTTTACCTTTAATATATACTAATATACTTGCTGTTCCTAAGTCTATTCCCATATCAGATCTTAATGAAAACATTTATGTAACACCTCTTCCCCTTTATTACTAGGATTGTCCTTCTTTTGACTATTTACCTAAAAGGTAGCCTCATCACTAACTATAACTATCCTTTCTCTGCTATTTAACTATATTTAGCTTATATATCTCTATATGCGTAGTTATCCTAGTAATTTATTTCTATAAATTTACCAAAATTCCTCTTTTTTTGTCTACATAAAGCAAAAAATATTATTTCCATAATGGAAATAATATTTTTTGCTAATAGATATATATAAAATTTCTTAATCATCATTGGTTATTAATTGCTTTATACTTCATCTTTGTTGCTTTGCCGCCTCTGATGTGCCTTTCGGCCTTGTTCATATCGAGTACTTTTTTTACATCACTTGCTACAAGAGGGTTTATCTTAGGAAGACGCTCTGTCACGTCTTTATGTACGGTGCTCTTGCTTACACCGAAAACCGTAGCTGTTTGTCGTACTGTAGCATTTTCGCTTATAATATATTTTGCAATTTCTAACGCTCGTTCTTCTATATAATCCTTCAAATTCTGTTAACCCCCTTTGTCGGTATTCTTGGTTTTTTACGAGTCTTTTTAAGTAATACTTATGCACAATTATGTAATATTAGAACTACTGAAATTATGTACACCTTTATTTTTCGAAGATTATTTAAATTTTGGTAAGTAATCCTTGGGGTTCACATTCTTACCATCCTTTATTACTTCGAAATGCAGGTGTGGTCCATCTGCCAATTCAATTCCTGCCCCTTTACCAATTCCGCTAATTGCATCTCCCTTTTTTACTTGTTGTCCAATCTTTACCATATCTGCTGTGGAAACGCACCCATATTTAGTTTCTAATCCATTCCCATGGTCTATAGTTATGACTATTCCTAAGTTTGTGTCTTTTTCTACCGATTTAATAGTTCCATCTAGTACTGCTTTCACTACATCTCCTTCATTTGCTTTTATGTCTATTCCATGGTGTGTAGTCCATTGCTCTAATGTTTTCGAATAAACTAATCTGTTATCTGCATAATCTCTTAATAAATTTCCTATGGCTGGCTGTGCCATTACTGTAACTGCATCTTCTTTAGTTGAGGCTTCTTTAGCTGTATCAACCTTTATCTTTTGTTCTTCTGGAGTCACAGCTCCTTTGTCTTTTGTATCTTGGGTTGTTTGATTTTGTTTTTCTTCATTTGGTTCTTCATATATTTCTATTAATGTGACATCTTTACTTTGTTCTTCTTCAAAGTCTTCAATGTCATCATAATAGCCATCAGTCAATCTTAAATATTCACTATCTCTTAAGCTATTAGCTCTATCAAAATTATTTTTTGATACCCATACTGCTGTTGTAGCTACTATGCATATACAAATAAATAAAATCACATAAAAGCCATCTTTATCGGTAATATGTTTTGTTCTGCGAGTTACTTTGCTTATCAATGGATTTTTAAATTTATTATTGCTTTCATTACTCTCTGGTTCTCTATTAAACTCGTCCATATGCCTCACCTCCATTAGATATTGTGTCCAATTATAGAAAAATAATACATATAAAAAAAATTTTTTTACAGAACTTGTCTTTTCAAACAAAAAATAAAAAGATTCTTCACTTCATTTGATATGACAAATTAAATTGTCATTCTAAAGAGATGTGAAGAACCTCTATTTAACCATAATCTGATTAAATTTTATTAATCCCTATGTATCTCAATTATATTTTTCAATTTCTACTCCTACGTAATAGTGCTTTAATATTTCTTCACATGTACTGCCATTTTTAGCCATAGCATTAGCTCCCCATTGGCTCATACCTACTCCATGACCATTCCCTAAAGTCTCTATTTCTATATTATCTCCTATGAGGCTTATCTTGAAGTTAGTCGAATTTAAATTAAAAGCTTCTCTGAAATCTCTTCCTTCTATTATTTTATCTCCTATAATAAGTTTTTTTATTCTCCCCGTTTCACTTTTATCTGCTACTTTAATCATCTGTGTAACATTTTTCTTTGTAATCTTTATATTTGGAACTAACTCTTGAATCTTTTTCACAAAATCATCAAAGGACATAGTAGTTTTTGTTTTAAATTTCGGTGAACTCTCTTCATTTGGACTAGGAACTGACCTTAAATATGGCTTTGCTGTGGCAAAAACATTTTCTGAGTCTTCTGTCATACCCCCACTAGTAGAGTGATATAGTGCATCTATAAGTTCACCTTCATATGTAATTACTATGGATTTAGTTTCATCTACAGCTTTAATTATCTTAGGCCAGTATTCAGTTATCCATCCTTCTCCGTGAACATCTCCTAGCTCTTCTAATGTTAAATATGCTTGACAATGTACCCCTGTACAAAGAGGTGCTCCTATATGGTCAGGATGACCATCTTTAAAGCTTTCTATTCTCTTGAGCGCATATGTCCTAGATGCTATAGCCTGTGCTTTTAGTGCTTCTATATGAAATGCTGCTGGCATTTCAGCAGCTACTACCCCCTTTATATATTCTTCCAGTTCCATTTGCTCTATACTCTTTGTCTTTGTATTATATATTTTAATCAATTCTTTCCCCTCTAATATTTTTTGCTGTTCGTTTTTCGTTGGTGTTTCTCTTTTATCTGCACTGCACCCTTTTACTAGGAAAAGTGGAAGTAATATTGTAATAAAGAGAATAAATACTATGTATACAAGGATGTTTTTCATAAGCGTTATCCCCCTTTGTTGAACAATAGATTAACAATAGTTTAACAGTTGCTAAAGAGTAGATAGTAACACAGCTCATTATTAAGTAATACTAATATTGCTGGATTCAGAGTCAATACTTTCGTTGGTTTATCAATATAGTCCTACTTAAATTCTATGCCAGTGGGATAAGCTATATGAAAGAAAATTTAAGATAAAAAAATACCTCCAAATAGACATCTAATTTTAATCAATTAGACTATCTACTTTGGAAGTATCATATCAGTTGAACGCTCTACACTTTCAATTAATGATTCTATCTTTTCCCCATTGCTTCCTCAATCTCTTCTATACTTCTTGGAATTATTGCAGATAGATTTTCACATCCTGTTTCAGTGATTAAGCAATTATCTTCTAACCTAAAGCCTATACCACATTCCTCACAGTAAATTCCAATATCTACGCAGAAAATCATGCCCGGAGTCAAAGGCAAAGTCATATCTACTACATCATGGACATCATATCCCACATGATGTGCTCCACCATGCCACATATATTTGCCAACTTCATCATAATTACTGCATAGCCCAATATCTTTTAATCTTTCAAAGTTATATTTACGTATAATTTTGTCTACATCTGCCATAGGAATACCTGGCTTTAATATACTGAACATGTATTCTGAAGTTTCATATGCACACTGGTATAATAGCTTTTGTTTTTCACTGAATTTACCATTACATGGCCATGCCCTTGAAACATCATTTATCATATTATTCCAAGTAGCTCCTACATCGTTTAAAATCAAATCTCCATCCATAGCTTGTCCTCTATATGAATAGTAGTGTATGCAGAAATTATTTTTGCCGGCTGAAATAATAGGAGGAAATCCAGGAGTTAAAACCCCATGCTGTGCAAGAGCATAATCAAACTCTGCCTTATACTGATACTCATACATACCTGGTTTGGATGCTTGCATCATTGCAAGAATACCTGCTCTTGTAATCTTTTCCGCTTCTCTCATGGCCTCTATTTCACACGGTTTTTTGATAGTACGTTGTTTCTTTAGCTGTGGCTGAATATTTTTTTGTAAAATGAAAGGATAATTTTCCTTGATATATTTACTATATATATAAGCATAGCTATCTGGTTCATCAGCTTTTAGTTTATCAAAATCTAAATATACTCTACTGATTTCATTAGAAGAAAGTACTCGGTCAAGGAAAGGTTTAAACTCGGCTAATGGTTTGATGTTGTCTATACCTGAAACTTCATATGCTTCTGTTTGAGTCAATCTCTTTCCATTCCATCTTTCTGCTAGTAAATCTGACGGGAGCATAAATAAAATTTCTTTTGTTTCATTTTCTTGTACAATGGATAAAAGAATACTTTCCTGCTGTGATATGCCTGTTAAATACACAAAATTGCGATTAGCAAAAAACGGGTAGTTCTCATCTCCTGTTTTACGTATCTCATAACCACTAAATAAAAGAACCAGTGAGCCTGGCTCTAGGCTCTTGTATAATGTTTCCCTGTTTTCAATGTGATACTCTCTTTTCATAATTCACACCCCTATTTAAAATTAATATATAAAAAAGACATTATATTACACTATTTCTCTAGTGCCTTCACCTATTTCTGATATATAAAAATCTGCATTGTACCCGATTATTCTTTCGTATTTTTCTCCAACGATATTAACAAAATCATTTATTCCATCCTTTTGTACAATAGCTATGGCGCATCCACCAAACCCAGCTCCTATCATCCTTGCCCCAACACATTTATCATTATCTATTGCAAGATCAACTATGAGATCTAATTCTTTTCCTGTTACTTCATATAAATCCCGCAAAGAAGCATGAGATTCTATAAGTAATCTGCCTGCTTTTTCCGCATCTCCTTTTCTAAAGGTATCATAGGCCTTTAAAACTCTCTCGTTTTCTAGAATAACATGTTTAGCTCTATTTTTTATTTTTTCATCATCTATGTACTTTTCAAGCACAGAAAATTCCTCTCGGTTTATTTGGCACAAATTTTCTATGTCTTTATATCTTTTTAAAATGCTTAATGCTTCTTCACATTCAGCTCTTCTTTCATTATATTTAGAATCGCTTAACTCGCGTACCTTATTAGTATTCATGATTACAAGCAAGTAGTCTTCTAAATTTACATCTGCATATTTGTATGCTAGTGAACTACAATCTAGTAAAATAGCTTTATTTTTGACTCCTAAGCATACTGCAAACTGATCCATAATACCACACTTTACTCCTACAAAGTCATTTTCTGCCTCTTGAGATGCTTTTATCAATTCTAATTTTGGTATACTTCCCTCATTAAACAAATTATTTATCATCATTGCTATTAAAAGCTCTAATGATGCTGACGAAGATAATCCAATACCATAGGGAAGTTCTCCACTCACTAATATATCCATCCCTGAAATTTTATAGCCTAATTTTTGAAGTGCCCATATAACTCCCTTTGGATAATTCGCCCACTGATTGCTATTATCATATTGCAAATCATCTAATTCAAACTCTGCCTTTAATCTTGAATTAGTTGAAGCCAATCTAACCTTGTTATCACTTCTCTTTCTTACACATCCATATGTACCAAATTGAATTGCACACGGTAATACATGCCCACCATTATAATCAATATGTTCTCCTATTAAATTAACCCTATTAGGTGAAAAAAAAGTCCGTACTTCCCCAAAACCATACAGCTGTCTAAACTTATCTGCCAGTATATCAATATCCATATAAATTATCCCCTCCTACTGTTTAATATTTAAATATAAATCACAAAATCTCTTATATGCCTCTCTTAATTCCTCTGCTGTTTCCTCTACGCTTCTAGGGTTACAATTAGCCCATGCACCAGTTTCAGAAGATGCATTGTACTTAATCTTTTCCTTGGATCTTAAAGGAGGATAAAATTCGATATGAAAATGGTAGTATTCATCATGATTTTCATACTCACAAGAATTTACAGGTGCTTGATGTATTGCCATCATATAAGGAAACTTTCTATCAAAAAGAGTGTCAAATGTACCTGTAATTAGCTTTAACATATGGGCAAGACTGTCCTTTTCTTCATCAGAGAAATCCGTTATTTTACTTTTATGATTTCTAGAAACTATAAATACGCCATAGGGATAATCAGTAAAAAAAGGCAAGTAACAAAGAAAATTTTCATTTTCAAAGATTATTCTTCCCTGAAAGTCCATTTCTTCCTTGTTCATTTTACAAATGAGGCACTCTTTATTTTCTTTATAATATTCTCTTGATGAGTCTAATTCTAACTTTAGTTTGAGGGGGATCTCTGAATATCCATATATTTGTCCATGAGGATGAGGCATAGTAACACCTACTTCCTCTCCTCTATTTTCAAATATAAATATATATTTTATTTTCTCGTCCTTGGAAAGCTCAATAAATCTTTCACACCATAAATCTACTAATTTCCTTAAATGCTTAAGGTCTAGCTCCCATATTAAAGCATCGTGCTTTGGGGAATATAAAATGACTTCACATTTTCCATACGCTGGCCTTGTTTTATAAAAATTACTTCCTAATTGACTAACATTTTGTGGAGTCTGACTTAATGCAGGAAAATCATTATCGTATTTATATACTTCATAATCCTCTGGAACTCTTCCCGAATCCACACAAAAAGGGCAATAATCTTCAGGCATTTGTGGCCTATTTTGTCTATGAGGTGCAACTATAGTCCAATCCCTCAAAAGCGGATTCCATCTTAGCTCTGCCATAGTATCTCTCCATTCGTTGTATAAATTGAAATAATCCAATTAATAATTTAGATAAGCAAATTACATGCCAATTTATTATTGAAATATTGTAAAGTCTAATATTTAAATATTTATCCGTATATACTGGACTTTTAGATGATTATTGGAATTTATAATTGAGTTATATACAGTAAAGTCATTAAACATAAACGTCCTTATTTAGGTACGTTTTTTTTACATAATATTGAACCGTCTCAAATTTGATACTTCTTTTTAATAAAACCATCTTTTTGTAGTACCAATTTTAGGACATTTAGTTTGACTTTTATTTATTTTGTCGAATTTTTATATATTTTACCATATCTTTTTATAATACAGCTTGATTGTTTTTGCAGAATCCTCCATATATAGGAAACCATATCCATATAATATTATTAAAATTCTGGGCTTGGCACATAAATTGCTATTGAATTATATAGTAAATACAGTTATGAGAAATTCTTTAAATTTCTTCCCCCTTATCAATGCTTAAGCTAATTAAAGACTGTGTAAATAGCTGCATCTTAAACACAGTTATTTAGTTAGCTTAAGCACGTATAAAAATAAAAAATGTGAGAGGTGAGTTTATGGCTAAAATTACTTTTATAGGTGCTGGAAGTACAGTATTTGCTAAAAATGTTTTAGGAGACTGCATTAAGACACCTGCCCTTAGGGATTCTCATATAGCCCTATATGATATAGATTTACAAAGGCTTAGGGAATCAGAAGCAATGCTAAACAACATCAATAAAAACAACGGAGGTTATGCAAAAATTACTGCATATGAGGATAGAAGCGAAGCTTTAAAAGGTGCAGATTATGTAATCAATGCTATACAAGTCGGCGGTTATGAACCTTGTACAGTTATAGACTTCGAGGTTCCAAAGAAATACGGTTTGAGACAAACTATAGGTGATACGTTAGGCATAGGAGGAATATTTAGAGCTTTAAGAACTATTCCAGTACTCACAGATATAGCTAGAGATATGGAAAAGCTTTGCCCTGACGCACTGCTAATTAACTATACTAATCCTATGGCTATAGTAACAGGTGCTGTTCAAAAGATGACAGGTATAAAGACAGTTGGGCTGTGTCATAGTGTCCAGATTTGTGCAAAAACACTTCTTGAAGGTGTTGGAATGCAATATGACGAAAGTATTCAATGGAAAATTGCTGGTATAAATCATATGGCTTGGCTCCTTGAGATTACAAAGAATGGTAAGGATCTATATCCTGAAATAAAAAAACGTTCATTAGAAGGTCATGTACCTGATAATGATAGGGTAAGGCATAAGATAATGAATACCTTTGGATATTACATAACAGAATCTAGCGAGCATTTATCAGAATATCTGCCTTATTTTATTAAAGATAAATATCCTGAATTAATCGTAGAATATAACATTCCTTTAGATGAATATCCTCGCCGCTGTATCAATCAAATAAATAGATGGGCTAGTATGAGAGAAGAACTAGTCAACAATAAGGAACTTACACATGAACGTACTGATGAATATGCATCATATATAATGGAAGCTATGGAAACTAATACGCCATATAAATTTAATGGTAATGTGCTAAACACTGGACTTATTACAAATCTCCCAAAAGAAGCATGTGTTGAAGTTCCATGCTTAGTTGATGCAAGTGGTATCTCTCCATGCTATGTAGGAAGTTTACCACCTCAGTTAGCTGCACTTAATATGACAAATGTCAATGTGCAAATATTAACTATGGAAGCAGCAATTACTCTAAAGAAAGAAAATATCTACTATGCTGCTATGTTAGATCCTCATACTTCTTCTGAATTATCTATTGACGATATAATATCATTATGCGATGACATGATTGAAGCACATGGAAGCTGGTTACCAAAATTCAAATAGTGCTACTGCCCCCCTCTTAATCATACTGAGTGTTAGCGAAGAAGCTCTGTATATTAATGAGCTTCTTCAGCTACATTTCAGAATGATACTTTTATTTCAAACTCTATAAGCATTGAAAGGAGGTTTTTATGATATCAAGTCTGACCCCAGAGCAAATTGTAAAAATGGATAAAGAGGCCATTTATCTAGGTAATATCTTTACATTAGATAATGATTTAAATTTACCAACTCAAGGTAAATTCGGTTCTAAAATAGTATGGCACTCTGATAATGAAAGATTCTTAACTAGCACTGGAAAGATACATCGTCCTGAATTTGGTAAAGGAAATAGAAAGGTCATCCTAACTGCTACAGTTAGTTATGAGGGAGTATCTGACACTAGAACCTTTGAAGTCACTGTTCTAGAGCTTGAACCAGATTATAGTATTGTTGAAGTATGCGATACCAATCTTCATTTTGCCTTAGGAGACCAACCTCAATTACCTTCAGTAGTTATTATCAAAAAAAATGACTCTACATTTAGTACCTCTGAAGTTAAATGGAACATTACTAATCCTGAACTCTTCCTAAAGAAAGGCAGCTTTAAAATATATGGCTCAGTTAGTAGAACTAACATAAAAGCTGTTGCTAATATAACCATAAATGGTGCTGGTGAGGAAGACAAAATCAATAGTACTGTTGATACTGCTGTACATCCATTTTCACTTAATAGAGTTAGTTTAATGGATGATATCTTCAGTGCAAACAGAGACAGAGGTGAAGCTTTCTTATTATCTGTTGATGATGATAGAATGTTATACAATTTCCGTGATGCTGCAGGTCTTGATAAAAAAGATGCACCTCCTATGGTTGGATGGGATTCACCTGAAAGCAAACTTAAGGGACATACTACAGGGCATTATCTATCTGCTTTAGCTCATGCCTATATGAGCTCAGGAGATGAAAGGTTTAAGCAAAAGATTGATTATATGGTATCCGAGCTTGGCAAGTGTCAAGATGCTATGGAAGCATCATCTAAATATGGATATGGATTTTTAAGTGCTTACTCTGAAGAGCAGTTTGATAAATTGGAGGAATATACACCTTATCCAGAAATATGGGCTCCATATTATACTCTTCACAAAATAATTGCTGGACTCCTTGATTGCTATGAGTTAGGCGGAAACAAACAGGCACTTGAAATTTCTAAAAAAATAGGTACATGGGTATTTAATAGACTCAGCCGTCTTGATAGAAGCAAACTCTCCAAAATGTGGTCCATGTATATAGCTGGTGAGTTTGGTGGTATGAATGAAGTCATGGCAAGGCTTTATGGAATCACCAAAAATGAAGATTACTTAAAAGCTGCACACTTTTTTGATAACGATAAATTATTTATACCTATGGAAAACAATGTAGATACTCTCTGCAATATGCATGCTAATCAACATATCCCTCAGGTTTTAGGTGCACTAAGAATATATAGTGAAACTAAAGACATTAAATACTACAACATAGCCAAGAACTTTTGGGAAATGGTAGTATCCAATCACACCTATAATATAGGCGGTGTAGGTGAAGGTGAAATGCTTAAGGCGCCAAATAAAATAGGCAGCTTTATTAGTGAAAAAACTGCTGAAACCTGTGCAACCTATAATATGCTAAAGCTTACTAAAGAACTGTTTACATACAATCCAGATCCTAAATATATGGATTACTACGAAAGAGCTTTATATAATCACATATTGGCTTCTCAAGATCAAAGGGGACCAGTTGGTGGCTCAACATACTTTATGCCTTTATGTCCAGGCGGAAAGAAAATCTATGATGAAGAGGAAAACAGCTGTTGTCACGGTACTGGAATGGAAAACCATGTTAAGTATCAGGAAGCTATCTACTTTCATTGTGGTGATACTCTATATGTAAATTTATACATCCCTTCTAAGCTTAATTGGGTAGAAAAAGGTGTGGATATTATTCAATCTGGAGAATTCCTCAAAGATAATGTAGCTTATTTCGAAATACAAGGGAGCAGTACATTCACTATAAGGTTCCGTGTACCGAGCTGGGCGGTAAATGGCTTTTATGTAAAAGTCAACGGTAAAGAGGAAAAAATTGAAGCTAAACCAAGCAGTTATGTTTCATTAAATAGGAACTGGAAAGATGGAGACAGAATCGAAGTCTATATTCCATTTGCTTTTAGAATTGAACGAACACCAGATGTACCTGAACTGGCAAGCATAATGTATGGACCTATTGTTATGGTAGGCAGCTCTAGTACTACTGAATACATTGAATTAGATATTGATGAATCTAATATATCTAATAAAATTAAACCTACTGATACTCCTTTAATATTTAAGATTGACGATTTAATTCTCGTACCAAACTATATGGCGTGGAATATCCCATATCATGCATATTTCAAAATATCTAATACTAATTGCAACTGCTAAAAACCTAAGACAACTGAAGGCAATATTTTTATTGTTCTTTAACAAATGTGAAAATCTATTGTCACTATGGAACACGCTTTAAAAATCTCTTGCTTTCAACATATCAAAAAATCCTTTACCGCTTTCAAAATAACTATTAAATAGCTTCAAAAAAGGAGGAAGTATTATATGTTTAATGAACAAGCACTTAGCTATTGTATAGAGAAAGGATGGATTAAAGAAAATGTAAATGGAACTGACATCGTTAGTAAAAGTGAATTTGCTGATATTATAAAAAACTTACTATTATACAGTTCCTATGCTGATTATGATTTTTATGATGGCCTTGAAGGCATAACTTCAGATGAAACTCCTCTTACTAGAGAATTGCTAGCAACTGTTTTATGTAAAGCATTCCATCTGCCTAATTCAGATTTAGATAATATAAAAGATGCTTCTTATATATCTAATTGGGCTAAGGGCTCTGTAGGATTTATGTTAAAGCAAGGATATATGTCAACTCAGGATGGTTTGTTTAATCCTCAAGCTCAGGTTAATTACTTTGAAGCTGCACAGGTTATCTTTAATAGTCATCCTGTAAATGTGGCTTGGAACAAGCTTACTGGCGAAGGCGACTTTGTAATGTGGCATAATATGAACCAGCATGCAGTTATCCTTGATCCAAAACCCTATAAAACTCCTAATAATGGAATCTTATACAAGCAGAGAGGTACTATAAGAGGACTTATGTTTGTAATTGACTTTGAAGATGCAAAGGCTGAAGATAATACTGGTGGAAATGGTAATTTTGCTTTAAATGGCACTGATAATCTTAAAACTGCTGAGGATTATTATCACTTTTTATATCACGGCTCTGCTAACATGTTTAGAACTGCTTCCTACGGTTTAGTAGACTTTGAATTAGACTTACTTAAAGATCCTGATACTGCTACTGGTGTTTTCAGAATGGGCAAGCCACTTAGTGAATATGCATTTAAAAGAGGCGGAGATGTTGACAAATATTTAAAAGATGAAGTTATGATAAAAAGAGTTCAAGAAGTATTATCAAACTCAAAAGAGTTTAACAAGACTTATGATGTTCTGTATGTAGTAGCTGTTGAAAATGCTAAGGGCATCAGCTATGGACCAATGAACACTGATGGCAAACTTGCAAATGCCATAACAGGTAGGACTGACTTTAGGTCATTAGTTAGAATTGGGCTTGACTCCTATACTAGCTGGAAGTATAAAGGAGTAAATCATGAAACTACTCATGCCTTAAATATAGTTGATTTATATATAAACGATTTCTCTGGCCCTAGTACAGGACAAGCTGACCCAATAAGTGGAAAGACTGATTATTATATGTATTGTGGAGGATACGACTATATGGGCAACATACTTGCCCAAGCACCTGACTTATTTGCATGGAATAAATGGAGGCTTGGATGGATAGATGATAGTCAAGTAGATATTATTAATTTTGATGGTACTACTACTCATATACTGACACCTATAGAAGAAGGTAAAGGAACAAAAGCAGTTATTATCCCCGGTAATATTAATGGAGTCGCTTTCATCATAGAATATCGTCAAAAACTAGGCTTAGATGCTGAAACACTTCCTCATCCCGGTATATTAATGTATAAAATAGACTGCAATGTAGAATCATTAGCAGGACCTTTAACAACTATTAACTTGCATCCAGACCTTGATGGAAAAAAATCTATAAATGATGCTCTCATGTCTAGTACACTAGGCAGTTCAACTGGTATATGGAAATACTCTGATGAAGCAGCAGGAATTACAGTTTCTATAGAAGACCCTAAGGATGAAACTTTGCACTCCTGTAAAATAAAAGTTGAATATACTAATAAGTTTAATTCTGTATCTCCTACTCTATATGACGCTAAGTTTATAGATAAATCTACTATTGAGGTTAAAACCACTCATGACCTTAGAGGTATAACTAAGGAAAAAATAATTCTCACAATAAATGATATCCCTGTAGATGGAGTCAAAATTAATCAAATATCATCTCGAAGTATGAGAGTGACATTTGATGAAAATAGCTTAAATGATCCATCAGAAACTGAAATGAATGTAAAAATCAAGTTAGAAAGCTTTAGTTTTTATGGAGAATCTAACACTTGTAATGTTGAACCATTAGCATTGTCTGAAACATTTGCTTAGCAGAAATTCATAATCAAAAAAGTTAAAAAGTATCGCAAAACTACTGAATAAGTAGCAAGCGATACTTCTTTTTTCAATTTTAACCAATTATTTCCATATCAATTAAGTTAATCTAAAAAATACTTTAATATTATACTGCTTTTACCACAAACCTAAAATCCATATAAAAAGGACTGAGCCCATTGAACCTTAATCTATTCATTGTGCACCAGCCCTTTTTATTTAAGATTATTTCGCACATCCGATACTTTCTTTATATTTTTTCAATTCTGACTCTGATGCATATACAAAGTGATCTGGCAGTATCTCATGCATTTCTGGTTTTTCTTTACTATAATCGTGAATGAGTGGGTCATATGTTATATAATTTCTACCTTTTTCAAATAGCGGATCAGGTATTGGTATTGCTGAAATTAATGCCTTAGTATAAGGATGAATTGGATTACTAAATAATTCATCTGGCCTTCCAGACTCTACTATCTTTCCATTATACATTACGGCTACATAATCAGAAAAATATTTTACAACAGATAGGTCATGTGCTATGAACAGAATTGTTAATCCTAGAGATTTTTTCAATCTATTTAGCATATTAAGAATCTGTGCTCGTATAGATACGTCTAGTGCTGAAATAGGTTCGTCTGCAATAATTAGGCTAGGATTTGATATCAATGCTCTGGCTATTCCTATTCTCTGACGCTGACCACCTGAAAACTCATGTGGATATCTATTAATATGGTCCTCAGTTAAACCTACAAGCTTCAAAATATCTACGACCTTCTGTGTTAGCTCCTCATCATCCTTAACTAGTTTATTAATAATAAGTCCTTCCCCTACTATTTCCTTAACTGTCATTCTTGGGTTAAGAGATGCAATGGGGTCTTGGAATATCATTTGGATTCCTTTTGTCACTTCTAATCTTTCTTCTTTACTCAACTTCCCAGAAATGAGTTTACCGTTAAAATATATTTCACCACTAGTAGGCTTATACAAACGAATAATAGTTCTACCTGTAGTAGTTTTACCACATCCTGATTCACCAACGAGCCCAAAGGTTTCTCCTTTTCTAATTTTAAAGCTTATATCATCTACTGCCTTCACAACTATCTTGCTCTTTCCAAAGCCACTTTTAAAATACTGCTTAAGATTCCTTACTTCTAATACAATATTCTCTTCATTTCTACCCATTATGCATTCCTCCTTCGCTGCTTGAGACTGTTTTCTATTCTGCGCTTCAACATGTCTGGCATTTCCACCTTAGGAGCTTTTGGATGTAGAAGCCAGGTAGCTGCATAATGAGTATCACTAACTTTAAACATAGGTGGCTCACGCTTATAGTCTATTTCCATAGCAAATGGATTTCTCTGTGCAAAAGCATCTCCTTCTGGTGGATATAGCATATTTGGAGGGGCTCCTTGTATTACAAAAAGCTCTTCATTTACGTCCATATCCATATCAGGTATTGAGGATAATAAACCCCAAGTATATGGATGCTTTGGATCATAGAATATTTCTTCTACTGTACCATATTCAACTATCTTACCTGCGTACATTACAGCTACTCTGTCTGCAACGTGTGCAACTACACCTAAATCGTGAGTAATAAATATTGTAGATACTTGTTTTTCTTTTCGCATCTTGTCTATGAGATTTAGTATTTGTGCCTGTATAGTTACGTCAAGTGCAGTAGTGGGCTCGTCACAAATTAAAATCTCTGGTCTTGATGCCAATGCTATAGCTATAACAATACGCTGTCTCATACCTCCTGATAGTTGAAAAGGATATTGGGAATATCTTTTCTCGGGTTCTGGTATTCCAACCTCTCTCATCAGCTCAATGGAACGTTCACGAGCTTCCTTCCTTGACATTTTATGTTTTAAAATGAATATTTCTGATATCTGCTTACCTACTTTAGTTACTGGATTAAGTGACGAGAATGGGTCTTGAAATATCATAGCTATCTCACTGCCTCTGATTTTTTCCCATTCCTTTTCATCTATTCCTATAAGGTCTCTACCCTTATATATAACCTGTCCTCTTTCTATTTTCGCATTATTAGGTAATATTCCCATAAGGACTTTATTTGTAACGGTCTTACCTGAACCTGATTCGCCCACTATAGCAAGTGTCTCACCACTATATAAATCAAAGCTAACTCCACGAACTGCCTGCACTTTGCCTGCAAATGTATTAAACGATACTGCTAAATCCTTAACCTCTAATATTTTTTGTCTATTGATAGGTATCACCCCTTTTTACAAAATTACGCTATCACTGTCTTAAGCTTGGATTGAAAGCATCTCTTAATCCATTACCAAGGAGGTTAAATGCTAGCATTAGAAGCACAATTACTAAAGCTGGAAATAGTAATAGGTGCGGATAATCTAGTAAAACTTTTTGCCCATCTGATAGAAGCTGTCCGATAGATGGATTAGGTGCTTGAATTCCTAAACCTAAATATGATAAGCCAGCTTCTTGGAAAATAACTGATGGAACTGAAAGAGCACAGCTTGTTATAATGGTACCTGCAGCATTTGGTAATATGTACTTATACATTATTCTACTGTCCTTGGCACCCATGGTACGAGAAGCAAGTACATACTCTCTATTCTTATATCTATAAAATTGAACACGTACTGAACTGCTTATGCCTACCCATCCAGTCAAAACAAATACAATGATTAAAGGTAAAATACCTGAACCAAACCACATAATCAATATTAAGGTCAGTGGCAACTGTGGAATACTATTTATAATCTCTAACGCTCTTTGTATTATGATGTCAATCCAACCACCATAATATCCTGCTACAGCTCCTACAACAAGGCCTATAGTAAGGTTTATAAGAACTACGGCAAATGCTAGTATTAAAGATATTCTCGTTCCTTGCCAAAGTCTAGCAAACAAATCTCTTCCTAAAGAATCTGTTCCGAACCAATGATAAACATCTTCTGCACCTTTTTGTTTATATACATCTATTTCTATATCTAGCATGGTTGTTTCTCCGGTTCTAGTGCTCATACTATACTCTCTAATTACCTTGAGTAAACAATCTTGATAGTTTTCTAGATTCTTTTTCTGTATGGTTATTACCTTTGTTCCATCAAATATACCTATCTTCTCAAGTCCTGGTATCCTAGGAGGCAAGTAAGCATGTTCAAGGTTTTGTTCAATATATGTAAACTTACTGAGATGTGGCCCAATTATAGCCATAATAATAATTATTACAATAAATGTAGTAGCAACTACTGTAACCTTATCTGCCTTAAATCTATTCCATACATCCCTGCCATAGCTTATAGCCTCGCCCTCGAATTTTGCATCGTAAATAATGTCGTCTTTTTTTCTTAGCTTAAATTCGGATTCATCAATGTTTAAAATATCTTCACTAAGTATAGGGTCTTTTTCAAGTATCATATTATCCATCTTTTTTCGCCCCCATTCTTATGCGTGGATCTACTACTCCATATGAAAGGTCAGCAGCAATAGCCATAAGTAAACCTATTAAAGTATAGAAATAAGTAACACCTAAAGTTAATTGATGGTCTCTTGCATTTATTGCACTTACTAAAACCTTACTAAGTCCAGGAACTCCGAAGATATTTTCAATAACAAGAGAACTTGATATTACCCATACAAACAAGTATAAAAATGTACTAGCCAAAGGTACACAAGCATTTCTAAGGGCATGTCTTACAATTGTCTGTGAATAAGTAAGCCCTTTTGCCTTTGCAAGCAGCATATAATCACTTGTAAGTACTTCAGATAACTCTGCTCTTAGCATTCTTGAAATAGATGCTATACTACCAAAACTCATTGCAAATATAGGTAGTATCATCGAATAGAATTTTTCCCAGTTAAGCTCTACTATTGGCGCCAACGTTAATGGGAACCAGCCAAGCTTATAAGCAAGGAAATACTGTAATACAGCAGCTATTACAAAGCTAGGAGCTGATATGACAAGTATAACTATACTACTACAGATATAATCGTAAACGGAATCTTTTTTCAAAGCCATTGTAATACCAAAAAACATTCCTATAGGCAATGTAAAAAGCGCTGAAAAAACATTTAATTGTATTGTTACGTTAATTCTTTCCTTAATGACATCAAAAACTTTAACACCAGGTCTTACAACAAGAGATTCTCCAAAATCAAAATTCATATAATCTTTTATAAAATATCCAAACTGTACTGGCAAAGGTTCATTTAAATGATATTTTTCCTCAATTTTCTTTATTACAGTTTCATCTTTTATAGTTGGGTTACTTATAATGCTTCCGGGCATTGAATATAATACAAAGAAGCACACAGCAATAATTATTATAAATGCAAATGCTGCTGCTATAAGTCTTTGAATAATATACTTAGTCAAAACATCACCCCTATCTAATCAACAGCTTATGTGATTTTAAGAAGTGATTATATAAGAGTAAGAAAACTCTTATATAATCACTATAAAATCTTAATTCTTATATCTAGCCTGTAATAAAGCAAATTCTACAAATGGGTCACCAATGCCATCTTTCATCAATATTTCTATTCTATCAGATATTAGATAACGATTTCCTCTTGTATAACAAGGTATATAAGTTGCTTCTTCATACAGTATTTCTTCCATTCTTGCAGCTGCTAGATTTCTTTCATGAGGTTTCTTTTTATATTCACCTATAGTACAAGCATAGTACAATTTGTCCCACTCTTTAGCTGCTTCATCAGATATAACTGTATATTGAGTACTGTAAGTATCAGGTCCTGAAGAAACGTAGTTACTATTTGCCCAAGGATATTCTATATTAGTATAGATACCGCCTGCAGCTAGTATTTCATAATTTAGGTTCTTTCTATTAAGGTTTTCATAAACTAATGCTGAAGGTATAGCTCTTAAATTCATTGCAAAACGATCTTCACCAAATAAATTCTTAAAATGCTCTTGTAATCCTTCTGCCCAAGCTTTTGAAGTTGCATTGTCCTCTATATATTGTACTTCTACTTCTATTTTCTTATTGCCATTAGCTTCATAAGCCTTTGCAAAGTACTCTTTTGCTAACTCAGGATCGTAGCAGTTATTTTCTAATGGATGTCCATCCAGTTTTATATTCTTTGCATATTCGCTCTCTCTGAAGTTAAGTACTTTGTTTTCAGGATCTTCTGGGTCAGGGACAGTACAGTCAAATCCGTAATGATATGCACACGGTCTAGCTGATGGATAAACAGCTTTTACTAAGGTTTCCCTATCAAGTCCCCAGAAAATAGCATATCTAAAGTTTTTGTCATGAAGAACCGGATTAGTTTTAGATTTAGAATTTATGAATATACCATATGAGTCTGGAGTATAACAATAGAATAGCTCTGGATATTCGTCATATTTTGGACCATTAGCTGTTACTATATCTAGTTCTCCTTTTTCAAACATTTGTAATAAAGTTTCTGTATCTGTAACAACATGGACTTTAATTGTATCTACATTGTATACATCTTCAGCGAAAGGAGAACCACCATGCCATTTTTGATATTCTATATATTGACCTTCTATAATTTGAACAGGTTTATATGCTCCAGATGCAACAAACTTGTCAAGACTGGTTCCATATGAATTTTCGGTACGATCAGCGTTAAAGCACGCTTCAAACATTTCTTTATGGACTAGACCACACCCTACGAAAGCAAAAGTTTCTTTTAATTCACGAGCATTATTAGGAATATATACATCTTCGCAAGTTATCTCTAATGTATAGTCATCTAAAACTTTTATACCTACTTGTTCCCATTCACACTCACCATTGTAGTATTTTTCTGCATTTTCAAGTATATACATACTATTATAGTTTCTATTAGCTAGTTTAGGATCCAAAAGCATTTTAAATGAATATTCAAATGATTCAGCTGTTATAGGAGTTCCGTCAGCAAATGTTCGACCTTCTTTAATTTTTATACGCCATACTTTATTTGTATCATCCTGTGGTATTGGGTCTCCATCTGCCAACTCAGGGACGAATGTACTAACTTGAGCTTCTTCGTCATATATTCTAGCGTAAAGTGCACCATTTACCCAAGTAAGTTGCTCGTACTCTAGTGCTGAAGTTGCTCTATGAGGATTATATGTGGATACAGTTTCTGATGCGGATATTCTTAGCTGAATAGGCTCCTTAGATTGCTGTTCAGTTGCTGTATTGTCTGTAGAATTAGTTGTTGTAGAATCAGTAGACACATCTGTTTGTTTTCCAGATTGTCCACAACCAGTTAATAAAGTCCCCAAAATAAGTGTGATAATCATGAACCATAAACCAAACTTTTTCTTCATAATTATATCCCCCTCTTTTTTATATTTTTTATTAATCTATTTGTCTATGCGCATTATATATAAACTACTAAATTATAAAAGACAGTAAATATGAAGCACTTACAAGTGGCACCCCGTATAAAAAGTAGTATTTTCCTGATATTTTATTTTTCTCACTTGTAATTACTTCAGTAAATTCAGCAAACGACATAACATTTACTTCGCCAATTCTATCTTTTTTGTATGCACCGGTCTTAAATTTATAAGCCCAATACCTAAAGGTTTTAAATAACCCTACATTTCTAATATAGATTCCCATACCAATTATTAAGTATATTAACCCAATTATGAAGATTGCATTAATTAGTCTGATTGTTGGTTCTATATTTCTATGCATTAGTATATAAGCTAGTGTAAATATCAAAGCTATTACACCTAGTGTTACCTTTTGTTTTTTGACGTATTTTTTTATTCCAGTTATTCAGCATCCCTCCTTTATTAGTAATTATTTATACAAACTTCTTCAATCCCTTGAAGAAGCATTTCTAAACTATATACTTGTTAAAGACATATTAAAACAGTATAGTATAATATTCTCTACATCATTATTCATAATTGTTGTAATATTCTGACATTTATTGGTGCAGCAATAGTAAATCATTTTTGCTATCTCCGCTCTATTTAAGAAAATTATTACAACATCTTTGCCAAAAAATAGTCAAAGAACGATGCAGGACTTCCCGACTAAAAGGGGGAAAGAGGTCCTAATTTCGGTACAACTTTTGTCCTAATTTTAGGACCTATTTTCGATTGTCATTAGAATCCTTGATGTTCTGTTCTTGCTATTATCTCGTTCTGTAATTCTACTGTTAAGTCGTTGAAGTAGTCACTATAGCCCGCAACTCTTACTATCAAGTCCTTGTATTGCTCTGGAGATTCTTGTGCCTTTCTCAGAGTTTCTGCACTTATGACATTGAACTGTATATGATGGCCGTCTAATTTGAAATATGTTCTAACTAGATGCATTAGGTTCTCTATTCCTTCTTCTGTTTGTAGTAATGATGGTGTGAATTTTTGATTTAATAGTGTTCCACCTGTTCTCAGATGATCCATCTTTGATGCTGATTTTATAACTGCTGTTGGTCCTAATCTATCAGTGCCTTGTACTGGTGATATACCTTCAGATAGAGGTACATAAGCTTTTCTTCCATCTGGTGTAGCTCCTATAACTGAACCAAAGTATACGTGGCATGTTGTTGGAAGCATATTTATCCTATAAGTACCACCTTTTACTGAAGGTCTGCCATTTACAGCCTTATAGAAGTAATCAAAAGCTTCTCTCATTATTTCATCTGCATAGTCATCGTCATTTCCATATCTAGGTGTCTTATTTAAAAGCAGCTGTCTGATACGCTCTTTGCCTTCAAAATTATCCTTCAAAGCCTGTAGCATTTCATCCATAGATAAAGTCTTATTGTCAAATACATGATATTTTATAGAACTTAGACTATCTGTTAGCGTACCTATGCCTACTCCTTGAATGTACATAGTGTTGTATCTTGCTCCGCCTGCATTATAATCCTTAGCTTTCTTTATACAATCATCTGTAATAATTGACAAGAATGGAGAAGGCATGTATTCCATGTATAGTTTTTCTATAATGTTATTTCCACGTATTTTTATATTTACGAAATGGTTTATTTGCTTTTCAAATGCACTCATTAACTCACTAAAATCTTTAAATTCTCTAGGGTCTCCTGTTTGCAATCCGATGCACTTGCCTGTTCTAGGGTCTACTCCATTATTTAGAGTTATTTCTAAAATTTTTACTAGATTAAAATATCCTGTTAATATATATGCTTCTTTACCAAAGGCTCCTGTTTCTACACAGCCACTAGTTCCTCCACATCTTGCATCTTCAATAGACTTGCCCTGTCTTAGCATTTCTTCTACTACTACGTCCGCATTAAATATTGATGGCTGTCCCCAACCTTTCTTAATAATGTCTACTGCTCTTCTAAGGAATTTGTCAGGATTCTTTCTACTTAACTGAATATTTGAACTTGGTTGTAGTAATCTCATCTCATCTATTACATCTAGCATCATATAGCTTACATCATTTACTCCGTCTGTTCCGTCTATTTTTAGTCCACCACAGCTTATATTTGCAAAATCAGTGTAGGTACCGCTTTCCTTTAAGGTAACACCTACCTTAGGTGGTGCTGGTTGATTATTGAATTTTACCCAGAATAACTGTAAAAGCTCTCTAGCCTTTTCTTCTGTCAAAGTACCTTCCTCAATTCCTTTTTTATAATATGGATATAGATGCTGATCTAATCTCCCTGGGCTAAAAGCATCCCAAGTATTTAATTCTGTTATTACACCGAGATGAACAAACCAGTATGCCTGTAGTGCTTCGTGGAAGTCTCTTGGCTTGTTAGCTGGTACATGATTGCATACCTCATATATTTTCAATAATTCTTGTTTTCTTACAGGGTCTTCTTCTATATCTGCAAGTCTCTTAGCTTCTTGAGCATGTCTTTTTGCAAATGTAATTATAGCATCACAGCATATTGACATAGCTTTAAGCTGCTCACGCTTATCATATGCTTCTAAATCATTGATGAAATCCAGCTTTTCGATTTCTTCTTCGATTTCCCTTTTAAATTCTAAAAAGCCCTTATTAAATATTTTACTATCTCCTACAGTATGACCTGGGGCTCTTTGCTCCATGAACTCAGTAAATATTCCTGCATCGTAGCAGTCCTTCCACTCCTCAGACATTTGGTCAAATATTAGGTCTCTCATGGATTTACCTTTCCAGAAAGGTATTATTTCTTGTTCTTGTATCCTTTTTGCCTCTTCATCTACTCTAAAAAATACCTTTTCTCTTTTGTCTATAGTTTCAAAATCCTCTATTGAGTGACAGCATAGCTCAGGATAAGTTGGTGTAGCTTTAGGTAGCGGTCCTCTTTCTCCTACTATAAGCTCACCTTCATTAATGCATATGGTCTTTTTCTCCATAAGTTCTTTAAAAATTAATGCTCTTAAAACAGGTATGGAAACCTTGCCTTGGTATTTTTTGTAAGCTTCCGTTACTATCTGAGCTCTTTCCAACGAAATAGTTGGAACAGCGTCTAGACTCCTTTGTCTCAAAACTCGTACTCTTTCATTCATAAAATCACCCTCCTATCTTTACATTTACACCAATATCTTTAATTATATCTTCATAAAAATTCATTGCTTCCTTACTAGGCTCCTCTATGTCTATCATCTTATAAGGTTTCCCAAGCCTTTTGTATTTTTCTTGACCTATTTTATGATATGGTAGTAAATTAATCATTTTTACATTAGATAGGGTTTTAATGAAATCTCTAAAGGATTCTAGATCTTCTATACTATCGTTTATAGTAGGTATTATGGGTATTCTAATATAGACTTCCTTGTTTAAGTCATTGAGAAGCCTAAGATTATCCAATATTATATTATTTGGTACACCTGTGTATTTTTCGTGCTTTTCAGAATCCATATGCTTCAAATCATAAAGAAATAGATCTGCTAGCTGGCTTACCTCTTCTACTATCTCCTTTGATGCAAAGCCACAAGTATCTATTGTTGTATGTATGCCTTGTCTTTTCATTTCTTTCAATAATGCTATTAAAAATCTCGGCTGCATCAAGGGCTCTCCCCCTGAAAATGTAACACCACCCTTAGATTGCTGGAAAAAATCTTTGTCTTTTAATACCTCAGCTACTACTTCATCTACTGTCATAGTCATACCTGCAATTTCTCTAGCTCCTGTATAACACACTTTAGTACATTCTCCACAATGAATACATTCTTTTAAATTAGTAATAAGCATCCCATTTATTTCTTTTATGGCATTTCGCTTACACACTTCTATACAAGCCTTGCACCCTATACAGCGGTTAGGAAAAAATAGCAGCTGTTCTTTTGTCTCCTGACTTTCAGGGTTATGGCACCACCAGCATCTTAATGGACAACCTTTTAAAAATACTGTAGTTCGTATGCCCGGTCCATCATGTATGGAATATTTCATTATGTTAAAAACTTTACCCTCCGTGGGAATCACTCCTGTCTTCTTTTCCTTTTCTAATATAGCTTTTCTTATAAAAAGGTAATAGCAAGATTTGTGCCAAAAATGTGTCATATATGTTCTTCCATTCCAGCTACCAAATTTTCTGCTTTATAAATCAAAAAAGCCCTTGTACTATATTCAGTACTAAGGCATTTTGAGTTTAAAAATGTCTTGTTTTTAGGACTTTTTTATGTATTGGTATTATAATTTGTACTTTTTTATTTTTCCATGGAGAGTTTGCTTTGGAATTTTTAGAATTCGTGCTGCTTTGGCACAATTTTGCCCTGATTCCTCTAGTGCTAATTTAATGAGATTTTTCTCGTATTCCTCTACAGCATCCTTTAGGCTCATACCCTTTGGTATCGATGGTTCAGCTGGACTCATTGTAACATCACTGATACATAAATTATTTGGGATTTGCAAATCATCTAGTGTTATGTATTCACCTTCTACAAAATTCATAGTGGATTCAATTATGTTCTGTAGCTCTCTTACATTACCCGGCCAATCATAATTGAGAAAGTATGCTTCAACTTTTTTATCTATACCTTTAACAGATTTATTCATTTTTTTGTTACAGTTATTAATGAAATGTTCTACTAACAATGGAATGTCCTCTTTTCTCTCTCTAAGAGGAGGTATTCGAAAATATATCACGTTTAGTCTATAATATAAATCTTCCCTAAGAATCTTTTGCTCCAATAATCTTTTAGGCTCTATGTTTGAAGCAGCTATTATTCTAACATTTACAAGCTTAGTCTTAGTGCTGCCCACTCTTCTTATGACACCATCTTCTATTACTCTAAGAAGCTTTGATTGCAGCTCTAAGTTCATAGAATTTAGTTCATCTAAGAAGAGAGTTCCTCCATCAGCTAACTCAAACAATCCTTGCTTATCCTTAGCTCCAGTAAAACTGCCCTGCACTGTACCGAAAAGTATGCTTTCAAGTAAGTTCTCTGGCAATGCTCCACAGTTCTGTGCAACAAAAGGCTTTTCTCTTCTGCTGCTTAGATTATGTAAGCTTTGAACTATAAGCTCCTTTCCTGTTCCTGTTTCTCCATATACGAAAACTGGAGAATCACTATTTGCAACTTTTTGAATCTTTCTTTTTAGTTCTACTATAGGGGCGCTGTTACCTATTATGTCAGTAAGTCTATATTGACTCCCATTTGGCAGGAACTTATTTTCACATGTACCTTTCCCATGTAATGTACTCTGAAGCATAACTACCTTTTCTGATAACTCTTTTACATGGGTAAAATCTTTAAATATTTCAATAGCACCTTCAATTTTGCCTTCTTTCAATATTGGAATAGTTGATGTGACAATGGAAACGTTTTTTCCTTTACAATTTATATAATTTTGAACATGGTTTATTATTGGTTTTTTAGTATTTATTACCTTATAAAATGTGCTATTGTCTTTATTAAGATTAGGAAATACATAAAATATATTCTTGCCTATTGCTTCTTTTGGGCTAAATCCTGTGATATTTTTGGATGACTCATTAAAATAAACAATGTTAAGATTTGAATCTACAATTATTACTCCTTCCTCTAAATGGCTAAGCACTAGTTCAATAATCTTTTTATAATCCATTAAACCACCGCCGTCCTGTAATAATTGAGAATGGAAAAAGGAGTGTTGCATATTAAAGAAAGAATTATTGTTATATATAATTGTACTATAATTCAGAATATTTTGCTATATCTCAAAATGTTTTATTAACTATTAACTCTTTCATAAGTAAGTCTTATAATACTTAGATACTTAACTAGGAAGGTAGTCTTCAATTCATAATTAAACTAAAAAAACGAGGTTGCCCTCGTTTTTTTAGCTATCACTAGTTATTATTTCGCTGGAAGTACTAGTTCTAATCCTATATGAATAAGATTTGGATTCTTTATTTTATCTTTGTTTAGTTCATAGATTTCAACGTATCTTGAACCACTTCCAAGATGTTTCAATGCTATTTTCCATAGGCAGTCGCCTTTAACTACAGTATATGTTCTAACTACAGTAGTTTCTTCTGCTGGAGTTTCTTCCTTAGGCTCTTCTACCACTGGTTTTTCTGTTGGTTCTTTTACCTCTGGTTCTTCAACTACTGACTCTTCTACTGCTGGCTCTTCTGTAACAGCTATTTCAGTAGATAATTTATCCTTTAATGCATCTATTTGCTCTTCAGTCATACCACCTGTTATGAGATAATTTCTTGCACTTGCTGCAAGATCTACATTTTCTAGATTTTCAGTTCCTGCAATATGCTTAAGCATTGCAAGTACATCTTCAGCAATTACATTGTACTTTTCTGTTCCTTTTTCAACTCCAAAGTAGTTGATATAGCTTTGCATATAGTCTTCTACAATTTCATTCTTTGTTGCACCCATCAAAGCTTCAATTAAAGCAGCAAAGAAACCTGTTCTGTCCTTTCCTTCTGTGCAGTGGAAAAGATATGGTCCTTGGTTTTCTGCCATAAATACAAGTCCTTTAATTACACTTTCTTTAAATTCCTTACTTGTATAAGCTAATCCCATATTTAAAGGTAATACTTTATTATTTTTGTATAGCTCTAAATAATATGGAGATGCAAAATCTTCTGCTGCAATATAGCTTTCAATATTCTCAACTGAATCTGCTAGGTTAACAACTGTATTTACTTTAGCTTCTTTTATAAGTTTATCTGAGTATGCTGCACGTCCTATCTCATTATTAACAGGACTTGAACTACGATAAAGTACTCCTTCAGCTATATTTCCAACTACAATATTGCGGAAGTTAGCAAATTCTACATCAGTTGAATAATCTTCACGATTGTTTGTACGCTCTAATTTGCGGATTTCATATTGAACTTTATACTCTCCAGGGCCAGTTAGCATAATAGTTGCCTTATCGCCAACTTCTACTTTAGCTATTTGGTTTAATTTTCCATAGTTAATGCATATACCTACATTTGTATGACCTGGATATGCACGAACTAATGGAGCACCGCTGTCAACATAGTAGCCATCTAGATATGGGGCTTCTAATACAAAGCCATTATCAAATATAACTGTTACCATATCTCCGTATTCAAATCCTAGATTATTGAAATCTTCAATTAATAAATCTGTTAATGCATGTCCGTATTTTTCTATTTCTTTAACAGTAACTTCTACACTTGGAGTTTTATAAATAGAATCTACTGATAGCTTCTCTTTAAGAGATGCAATTTCAGAATTTGTTAAACCTATTCTCTTTAGGTAGTCTTCTGCTGCTTTTGCAAAGTCAACCTTTGAAATATCTGCTCCTTTTTCTAATTTAGCAACAACAGTAGTCATAGAAGTAATAATATTGCTTTCTGCTATTGCATTATATTTCTCGCTGCCTTTTTCAACTTTATAGTAGTTTTCATAAGTAGTCATATAGTCTTCTACTATTTCATCTATACTTGCTCCCATAAGAGCTTCTAATACTGCACTTACAAATCCTGCACGGTCTTTACCTTCAGTACAGTGAACTAGATAAGGACCATCATTTTTTATTAGGAAGCGAAGTCCTTCAGCTAACTTGTTTCCGAAGTCTTCTTCTTCAATAGCAACTCCCATATTTAGAGTTTTAACCTTTCCTGCATCATAAAGTGATTTATAGTATTCAGAATTGAAATCATCTGCAGATACATAGCTGTTAATGAGTTCATCTGAATCAGCAAGGTTAAGTACTGTCTTTATTCCTACAGCTTCTGCTAATCTGTCAGCATAAGCAGCACGGCCTATTTCATTGTTTATAGGGCTGCTACTTCTGTATAAAACTCCTGGCTTAATTCCAGTAGTAGTTATGCTGCGGAAATTAGCAAATATTGAATCTGTAGCATAGTCAGAACGTTCATTTGTACGTGTTAGCTGACGAAGTAAGTACTGTGCAAAATATCCTTGTTTTTCTGATAAAGAAAATGTTACTTTGTCACCTACATTTACGTTATATGTAGTTGCAAAGTTACCCATATTGATTGCAACTACAAGTAAATTGTTTGCTTGATCATCGCGCACTACTAAGCTTCCTGTATCTACATCACTATAAGATGTACAGAAAGGTATTTCTAGTACAGTGTCGCCTATTGTTACTTTTAGGATATCACCTACTTCATAACCTGCATCATATAATGCTTTAGGCTCAATATCCATTGTAAGGTTACCATATTTTTGAATCTCAGCAACAGTTCCTACAACTTCAGCATAATTGTCCTGTGCCATAGTTGTCACAGAAAGGGACAATACCATAACAAGGACTAAAAGCAATGATATTAGCTTTTTAGATTGTTTCATAGATATCCTCCTAACTTTTTTATTATATCTGTATATGCAATCTATTCTAGATAATTTTAAAAAATCCTCCTGTTTCTACAAACTATATTAAATTTCGACAATATACTTATTTTTTAGCTTTGTTAATAAATATTCATTCTTCTTTTGTTAATGTTTTATCACTTCCAGTAGTATAGAAAAGGGCGACAATTTGCCGCCCCTATAAAATTAATTTGCTGGTATTAAGATTTTTTGTCCTGGGAATATTAGATGAGGATTCTTTAGCTTGTTATATTCAGCTAGTTTTTGCCAAGTTGTTCCAAATTGTCTTGCTATTTTCCATAACACATCTCCAACTTTTACTATGTATGTTTGTACAGTAGCTGCTGCAGGTTCTTCTGATTTTGGTTCTTCTACTACTGGCTGCTCTACTACAGGCTCTTCTACTACAGGTTCCTCTACTGCAGACTCTTCTATTTTTGTCTCTATTAGATAGTCCACTGGTACTGGAGTAATCACTTTAGATTCTTTGATAGCTTCTACTAATACATCTCTTACTGGTATATATGTATTAACCACATTTCTAGCATTTGAAAAATCATATCCATCTCCTCCTGTTATAAGGAAGTCATTAGTAACTACTGTGTAATATGCTTCCATATCTAACGGAGTACCATCTTCAAGAGAAATCTTAGTTATTCTATTTTCAAATTCTGCATTTTTATCAAATTCTACAATAAGTCCTACAAATTGTCCATTTCCTACACTTGGATGGTTTATACCATGATCTATAACTTTCTTTAAATCAGAGCCTTTAAGTTCCATAGTGACTAATGTGTTGTCAAATGGCATGATTTCATACATATCTCCCATTGTGATAGGTCCTTTTGCTAAACTTCTTCTAAGTCCTCCACCATTTTGAACAGCTATTTGAACCCCTGTTTTTTGTCTCATAACTTCTGAAGACCATCTTCCAAGAAGTGTAACATTATCATTTCTACTATCATGTGTAAACTCTGCAGATGCTTCACCAATTACTTCACCAAGTATAGGAGATAATTCTTTTTCAAACTCTTCATATAGTTTTTGTCCTTCTGGATCAGGTATTATCTCATTTGTTTTACTTGATAAATCATCAATCTTCGCTACTATATCTACTACATTATTTTCTTCATCTAATTCAATTGATAATATACCAAATGCTCGTCCATTATAGTATGCTTGAACTATAGGAACTCCATTGACCTCACCTACTACTGTTCTATGACTGTGAGCAGAGATTATTGCATCTAATCCCTCTACTTTTGTTAGAGCAATAGCATTTCCTGTAATTTCCTTAGTCTCACTATCTTGATCAGAATCAATGTGAGTAAGTGCAATTATAACATCTGGTATGCCTTCTTCTGCTTTACCTTCTTTTAAATACTTAACCCAAGTCTCTGCTGCAGCTACTGGATCAGTAAATTCAAATCCATCTACATATTCTGCTTTTGCTAATGTAACAGTGTCCTGATGTGCTAAGCCAATAAATGCAATTTTAATATTTCCTTTTTCTACTATTTTATATGGTTTTGCCCACTCTACTGGTTTGCCAGTTGCTTTGTCTATAATGTTAGCAGCTAAAAAGTCAAATCCGCCTTCTTCTGCCCAACCTAGCATGCGTTCAGCTCCCCAGTCAAATTCATGGTTACCTACAGCTGAAGCTACAACACCCATAGCCTTCATCATTTCAGTTACAGGTTTACCATAAGTAAGATTTGACATAGCAGTACCTTGATAGTTATCTCCACCTGACACAAAAATTGTGTTAGGATTTTGCTCTAAAAGTGTTTTAGAGTAAGCTATCATTTTTGCCATACCAATATTTTTACCTGAGTCTGCCACGTTTCCATGGAAATCATTAAAAGTTACAACATCCACAGTCTTCTTTGCAGATTCTTCTGCATACACTCCTGTCATAGGAGAAAATACTAGCCCTAGTACCATTGTAAGCATTACTAGTAGGCTTAAAAATTTTGCTTTCTTTAAACTCATTTAGTATCCTCCTTTTACATTTTATTTTTATATTGTACTAATAAATCATATTCTATAAAGCAAGGAAAATTCCTTCTCATATAGAAAATTTATATAAGATTATTCAAAAAAATAATAAAACGGGGTTTCCCCCGTTTCTTAATCTTCTTTCCTATATATTTTAGCTCCTAAGTTTGCAAGTTTTTGCTCTATATCAGTATATCCCCTATCTATATGATACACATCGCTTATTTCTGTAACTCCTTCAGATACTAAACCAGCTAATATAAGTGCTGCACCTGCTCTAAGGTCTGTAGCCTTTACTGGTGCTCCCATCATATTTTTAGTACCTTGTATAATTGCACTTCTTCCATCTATCTTTATATCTGCTCCCATTCTCTTTAACTCATCTACATGCATAAATCTATTTTCAAATACGGTTTCTATTATTACACTTGTTCCTTCAGCTATACTCATAAGTGCCATAAACTGCGACTGCATATCTGTAGGGAAGCCTGGATAAGGAAGAGTCTTTACGTCTACTGCCTTTATTCCATTGTCAGCTATTACTCTAACATTATCTTCTCCTTCTTCTACCTTTACTCCTGCTTCTATAAGCTTAGCTATTACAGGTTTAATGTGGCTTGGTATTACATTTTCTACCAAGACATCTCCTCCTGTAATTGCAGCTGCTACCATATATGTCCCTGCTTCTATTCTGTCTGGTATTACTGAATGTCTTGCTCCTCCTAATTCCTTTACTCCTCTTATTTTAATGTTATTAGTACCTGCACCTTTTATATCTGCTCCCATTTTGTTGAGAAAATTAGCTAAGTCTACAATTTCTGGCTCCATAGCTGCATTTTCTATTACAGTTTCTCCTTCAGCCATAGTAGCTGCCATCATTATATTTTCAGTAGCTCCTACACTTGGAAAGTCTAAATATATTTTATCTCCTACGAGTTTATCTGCTTTTGCTTCTACATAACCATGACCTAAATCTATCTTTGCACCTAAAGCCTTAAATCCTTTCAAATGTAAATCTATAGGTCTTGTACCTATTGCACAGCCGCCTGGAAGTGATACTCTTGCTTTTCCCATCCTGGCCAGTAAAGGTCCCATTACCAAAAAAGATGCCCTCATTTTTCTCATTAACTCATAGGGTGTTTCAGTATTAGTTATTTTAGAAGAATTTATTTTTAAACTGTTCTTACTTGTTCTATTTATGTCAGCACCTAAGGATGCCAGTACTTCACTTATAACAACTACATCATCTAGAGCGGGTATATCTTCTAAGCTACATACTTCAGAAGATAGAAGCGATGCTGCTATTATAGGTAGTGCAGAATTTTTTGCCCCACTAATCTTTACAGAGCCTTTTAATGCTGGACTCTTTTCTACAATTATCATTGGCACGTGTTTTTCCTCCCTTTAAGTTCATTTGTCTAGGCGATTTCCCAATACGTCTCTATCTGCGCATAGTATCTTTCGCAACAGCTCAAGTTGCATAATTAATATCCTATTGCAATTATAGGGTAACCCATAAATATGTATGTTTTCCCCTCATATTCATTATAACTCAATGCAATATTTAAATTCATCTTTTTATTTCCTGTATATATAAATCTATCTAAATTTGGTGAATAGGCAGAAATACTTATAATATCATTCTCAATTAATCCCTCTACTTTTTTAGCCTTTGAGGCTGAAAGGGCTTTTGTTACTTTTTTTATCATATCTTCCTTATTCAATTCTGCCTTAAAAGTTCCAATAATGCAATAGGTAAATTCTGTTTTTACATTGTAAACTTTATACAAATCCTCAATTCGTTTCTTTATCGCTTTTATTTTATTATAATCTCCCTTTATAGTTACATCTATTACTATACTAGTTTCTCCAGTATTACTTTCTTTGTCTAAATAAGAATAAAGTATTACTATTATTTCATTATTATCCTTATCATTTCCATGCATAACTACTTGTGAGCTGTCAAAAGCTTCAGTTTGAGAATTCATATACTCTTCTTCACATATATAAAAACTGTCTTGATGTTCCTTTAAGCCTAATTCCTTTGAAATATGCCTCATCATTTCCTTAAGCTGCTTCTCATCCTTATATAATTCGTTAATAGTTCCATTAAAATTAAGGTTGAGGCTAGAAAAATTTGCTTCTGTCTCTTCAAAGACTTTTATAAATAAATCCTCATCTTTTAAGTTCTCTTTCTCTGCATACGCAAAGTTAATAAAAGCTAATATTATTATGAGCCCAATTAATGTAATACTTTTTATTATTTTCATGGTTTTCTCTCCTTCACCTATACACAAATCGAGGAAAGGATTTAAAAGCAAAAATGTAAAGGGGGACAAAACATTTTTGCTATTAACTCATCCTTCCCTCATATTCAAGTATTAACATCTAATGGGGGTTTTTATACACTAAAAATAAAATTTCATATAAAGTTTTTTGCTTATTAAAATCAATTCTTATTAAGTTTAATAGTGTAATTATTGGCAAGGTTTCTTACAGCATATATAATTCTTTAAAACAATATTCAAAAAAACATACAAATGGTTTAAAAGGTGAAGAAAAATATTCTTTATTTAATTGCGTTTACAAAAAACAATCAGGATAGCAGAAATCTAATATCAACTGTATTATGCCTTTAAATATATAAACATTCTGTAATGCACTAAGATCTCGTTTTAAACAAGTATTTAAAAAAACATAGTATATGCTTCTGCATATAAAAAAATAGGCTGGTATGAAACCAGTCCTATTTTTTATTCTCTTTCTTCTGCAACTTTTAGCCTATTTATAGCTTTTCTAAGAGCAATCTCTGCTCTAGCTACATCAATGTTGTCTCTTCTTTTTAGCCTTTCTTCAGCTCTTTGCTTTGCTTCTTTTGCTCTTTCTACGTCAATTTCTTCAGGCCATTCTGCAGCATCTGCTATTATAGTAGTCTTTTCTCTACCTACTTCTATATATCCCCCAGCAATTGCTGCTATTCTTGTTTTACCATCTTTTTTTATTCTAATTTTTCCGATGTCAAGGGGAGTTACTAAGGGAGCATGGCCCCTCAATATTCCTAAATCCCCCTCTATACCTCTTACAATTACCATGTCTACTTCTTCTTCAAAGAACTTTCTATCAGGAGTTACTATTTCTAGCATGAATCCTGCCATTTATAGCACCTCCTAATATCCCATCTTTTTAGCTTTTTCTACAGCTTCATCTATTGTTCCTACAAATAAGAATGCAGACTCTGGTAAATTATCATGTTTACCTTCAAGTATTTCTTTGAATCCTCTTACTGTCTCTTTTATAGGCACATATTTCCCTGGCATACCTGTAAACTGTTCTGCAACGCTAAAAGGTTGAGATAAGAAACGTTGAATTCTTCTAGCTCGTGCAACTGTAATTTTATCTTCATCAGATAATTCATCCATACCTAATATGGCAATAATATCTTGTAGCTCTTTATATCTTTGTAATATCTCCTGTACTTGACGAGCTACTCTATAATGCTCTTCTCCTACGATATTTGGGTCAAGAATTCTAGATGTTGAATCTAGTGGGTCAACTGCTGGATATATACCTAGCTCTGATATAGCACGAGATAGAACTGTTGTAGCGTCCAAGTGTGCAAATGTAGTAGCTGGTGCAGGGTCTGTTAAATCATCTGCAGGCACATAAACAGCCTGAACTGATGTAATAGAACCCTTCTTAGTTGATGTAATTCTCTCTTGTAATACACCCATCTCTGTAGCTAATGTAGGCTGATATCCAACAGCACTTGGCATACGTCCAAGTAAAGCTGAAACTTCTGAACCTGCCTGAGTAAATCTGAATATGTTGTCTATAAATAAAAGTACGTCCTGTCCTTGTACATCTCTAAAGTATTCTGCCATTGTAAGTCCTGTAAGCCCAACTCTCATCCTCGCTCCCGGTGGTTCATTCATCTGACCAAATACTAATGTAGTCTTGTCTAAAACTCCAGACTCCATCATTTCATAATAAAGGTCATTACCTTCTCTTGTTCTTTCTCCAACACCAGCAAATACTGAAAGTCCACCATGCTCCTTAGCTATATTATTGATTAGCTCTTGGATAAGAACTGTTTTTCCAACACCTGCTCCACCAAAAAGACCTATCTTACCGCCCTTTGCATATGGAGCTATAAGGTCTATGACTTTTATACCTGTTTCAAAAATTTCTGTTGCAGTTTCCTGTTCTTCAAAAGATGGAGCTGGTCTGTGAATAGGAAGATATTCCTCTGCTTCAACAGGTCCTTTTTCATCAATTGTTTCGCCAAGAACATTAAATAGTCTACCTAGTGTTGCATTTCCTACAGGAACTTTTATAGGGCTTCCTGTGTCTTCAGCTTCCATGCCTCTTACTAAACCATCTGTAGATGACATGGCAATACATCTAACTGTATCATCGCCTACGTGCTGTGCAACCTCTGCTACGACCTCTACACCATTACCTTTTATTTTAATAGCATTTAATAGTCGTGGCAGGTTATCTTCACTAAATCTTATGTCTAACACAGGTCCGATTATTTGAACTATTTTACCTATGTTTTTTTCGGCCATTTATTTCACTCCTTCGTTATTGCTTTATAAAATATGAAACCTCTAACTGATGAGACAGTCAGCAAATTCATCAAATAACAAACCCTTTATATATTCAGGGCACAAAACTTAATATTTTTTTGCTTTAAGCTATTTTAATGCTTCTGCTCCACCTACTATTTCTGATATTTCTTGAGTTATAGATGCCTGGCGAGCTCTATTATATTTAAGTGCTAAGTCTTCTATCATCTCTTCAGCATTGTCTGTTGCTGATTCCATGGCAGTTCTTCTAGCCCCTTGCTCACTTGCAGAGGATTCTATCAAAGCTCCATATATGGCACTATGTATATATTTAGGAATCAAATAATCTAATACCACTTCTGGAGATGGCTCATATTCTATTAAGGTTCTAGGTCCTTTATCCTCTTCTTCTATGTTTTCTACTGGTAAGAGCTTTAATATAGTTGGCTCCTGTGACATTGCACTTTTAAACCTAGTATATACTAAGTTTACTTCATCAACCTTGCCATCCTTATATAGCTCTATAGCTAAACTGCCTATACTGCTGGCATCTATAAATTGAGGTTCTTCTGATATATTTAAAAATTCCCCTACAATATTGTAATCTCTTCTTTTAAAATAATCTCTGCCTTTAAGCCCGACAGCTAATATAACAGCTCTTTCTTTATCATCTATTTGGCTCTCAGCTAGTTTTATGACGTTACTATTATATCCTCCTGCTAAGCCTCTATCTCCAGTTATGACTATAAAAGCTTTATTTTTCACTTCTCTCTTTTCTAATAAAGGATGTCTGATTCCTGTAGTAGACGATAGTATTTCTCTAATACTTCTAACTAGAGTCTGATAATAAGGCCTAGTCATTTCAAGTTTTTGCCTAGCTTTTCTAAGCTTAGCAGAAGCAACAAGCTCCATTGCCTTTGTTATTTGTTTAGTACTGCTAATACTCCTGATTCTTCTTTTTATGTCTTTCATCGATTGAGCCATGAGATCACCTCTTTTCTCTCTGAATCACGGTAATCTTCGAATAAATTCGAAGCCAAAATAATTTTACATAAAGCTCTTCTTGAATTCTTCTATACCTTTAACTAAATCAGCCTCTATTTCTTTTGTTAAATCCTTTGTTTCAAGGATTCCTTTCCCAACTTGTGGGTAATTGTTCTCCATAAATGATAAGAATTCGCTTTCAAAGTCCTTGATTCTTTCTAATGGTATATCTGATAAATATTTGTTTGTAACAGCGTAAAGAATCATCACTTGCTTTTCTACAGGCATAGGGCTGTATTGAGGCTGTTTAAGAATCTCCATTATTCTTTCACCGTGAGCTAATCTATCTCTAGTTTCCTTATCTAACTCAGAACCAAACTGAGCAAAAGCTGAAAGCTCTCTGTACTGAGCAAGCTCAAGCTTAAGTCCTCCAGATACCTTCTTCATAGCTTTTATCTGTGCAGCTCCACCAACACGTGATACAGAAAGTCCTGAGTTAACTGCAGGTCTTTGTCCTGAGAAGAAAAGCTCTGTCTCCAAGAATATCTGTCCATCTGTAATAGATATAACGTTTGTTGGTATATAAGCGGAAATATCTCCAGCTAAGGTTTCTATTATAGGAAGTGCAGTTATTGAACCTCCACCATATTTTTCATCAAGTCTTGCAGATCTTTCAAGAAGTCTTGAATGTAAATAGAATACATCTCCAGGATAAGCTTCACGTCCTGGTGGTCTTCTAAGTAATAATGACATTGCACGGTATGCAACAGCATGCTTGGACAGGTCATCATATATTATAAGCACGTCTTTTCCGTTGTACATAAACTCTTCTGCCATAGCAACACCAGCATAAGGTGCTATATATTGAAGTGGCGCAAGCTCACTGGCAGTAGCTGATACTACTATTGTGTACTCCATAGCTCCTTTTGATTCTAAAGTATCAACTATTTGAGCTACTGTAGACCTTTTTTGCCCTATTGCTACATAAATACAAATTACATTCTGTCCCTTTTGATTTATTATAGTATCTACAGCAATTGCTGTTTTACCAGTTTGTCTGTCTCCTATTATAAGCTCTCTCTGTCCTCTACCTATAGGTATCATAGAATCTATAGCCTTTATACCTGTCTGTAGTGGTACAGAAACTGATTTTCTTTCAATAACTCCAGGAGCCTTTGATTCAATAGGTCTAAATTTATCTGTGTTTATAGGTCCTTTTCCATCAATAGGCTGACCAAGCGCATTCACAACTCTCCCTATCAAAGCATCTCCTACTGGAACCTCAACTATTCTTCCAGTTCTTTTTACTATGTCGCCTTCTTTTATGTTTTCATCAGAACCCAAAAGAACACAACCTACATTATCCTCTTCAAGGTTAAGAGCCATTCCATACACTTCTCCTGGAAACTCTAAAAGCTCTCCAGCCATACAGCTTTCAAGTCCGTGAATCCTTGCTATAGCATCTCCAACTTGAATTACAGTACCTACATCTACTACGTCAACTTTTTTCTCATATTTTTTAATTTGTTCCTTTATAATTGAACTAATTTCTTCAGGTCTTAGATTCATGTAGTTCTTCACCCCTATCCTATTCTTACTCTTACATTATTTAGGTCCTTGTAAAGCTCATCTAACTTACCTCTAATACTTGAATCTATGATTTTGTCTCCTATCTTTACAAGAACTCCACCGATTATGGTGCTATCTACTTCATTAGAAAGAAGAACCTTTTTGCCAAGTTTCTTAGATAACTGCTTTTCTAGCTTCTTCATTTCCTTATCATCCATAGGAATTGCAGTAATTGCCTTCGCCTCTACTATTCCTTGTTTTTCATTTGAAAGTTTAGTATATTCCTTGCTAATACTAGTTAAATAAGCTTCTCTACCTTTATCTATGACTACATAACAAAGATTTAAAATTTCTTGAGATACTCTATCTTTAAAAATAGAAGTTATTATATCCTTCTTTTCATTCTTTGAAAGCTTAGGGTGTTCAAATATGTTCTTTAGCTTTGGCTCATCATTAAACACTCGTGATACTGCATTTATTTCTTCTTTAAACTCTTCAAGTTTATTTAATTCAAGGGCTACTTCGTATAGGGCTTCAGCATATCTTTTTCCTATTAGTTCTGCCATTGTGCTTCCCCTACCTCATCGATAAACTTGTTTATCATTTCTTTATGAGCCTTTTCGTCTAAATTTTTCTCAACTACTTTCTCTGCAGCCATCATAGCTATTTGAACAACCTCTGACTTAAGTTCAGCCATGGTTTTTTCTCTTTCTCTCTCAATATCACTTTTTGCCTTAGCTAATACTTTATTAGCTTCAGCCTTTGCTTCAACAATGATTTGTTCTTTAAGCTCTTCTCCTCTTTTCTTAGCAGAATCTACTATAGCTCTTGCTTCATTTTTTGCTTCGTTTATTCTAGACTCATATTCTTTCTTTAAAACTTCTGCCTCTTCTCTATGAGATTTTGCTTCCTCTAGTTCTTTAGCTATTCTTTCTTTTCTAGCAGCCAAGAATTTTGTAACTGGCTCAAATAGAAAATGTCTTAAAACTAAATATAGTACTAATGTAGCTGCAATCTGTAGTAAAAAATTGACCGGATCAGGCAATACATTAATTTGTATGTCCATGACTTTGCCTCCCTTCCTTGCTCTTATATATGAAAATGGCTTGCCATAGTTTTAGTTATTCAGAAACAAGAGATGGGCTTTATCCCACCTCTTTTGATTTATTAAAGTGCTCCTAATAAAGGTCTTACGAATAGTAATATGATACCTATAACTAATCCGTAGATACCAGTTGTTTCTGCAACCGCTTGACCAAGAAGCATTGTTTGAATGATATCACCCTTAGCCTCTGGCTGTCTACCAACTGCTTCTGCAGCTTTACCAGCAGCATATCCCTGTCCTATTCCAGGACCTATACCTGCTATAAGCGCTAAACCTGCTCCTATTGCTGAGCATCCTAATATAAAAGCTTCATTTGTAATTCCTTGTAACATTTTATATCCTCCTTAAACTAAAATTTATTTATATTTTTAATTTTTTAATTTTTCTATCATTTTTATTTTGTTCCACCTGCTGGAACATCATCACCCATTTTATTTGCTATATTTACCATAGTAAGCATAGCAAATATAAATGTTTGAATAAGCCCAGAGAATAGGTCAAAATACGCGTGTAGTATTGGTGCTATAAATGGTGTTATGAACATTGATATGCTATTTAATGCACTATACACTAGAGACATAATAATAACTCCACTCAAGATGTTTCCAAATAGACGGAAAGATAATGAAATAGGAGTTGCTATCTCTCCTAAAAGGTTAATAGGAAACAATATTGGAACAGGCTCGAAAAAGCCTTTTAAATAGCTGCCAATTCCATTTGCTTTAATTCCAAAGAAATGAATCAATACAGTAGTTATTATTGCCAATGCTAGTGTAACATTATAGTCTGATGTAGGGGGTGAAAATCCTAGCAGCCCAAATAGATTTGCACAAATTAAGTATAAAGCTATTGTTCCAATAAATGGAGTAAAACCTACTCTGCTTGGTCCCATAGTACTCTTAACTAGGGATTGTACAACTTCCACAAAGATTTCCATAACATTTAATAAACCAGTAGGCTTTTCTTCAATATTTGCCTTCTTTACTTTTCTGTTTACTACAATAGCAAATATTGATAATAAAATAACTATTATCCATGAATTGACTACAGTATCATGAATATATATTTCCTTTCCAGATATGGTAAACGTAATCCCTGGTGCCATGATGCTACCTCCTTTCCTAATTAAAATAATTATGTTTTAAAAAATCAGCTAGTAGATTGTTGTCTCTATGTACTATTGAGTCAAAATCACTTACTAGCTTTCTTTTCTTTTTTAAACCTACCAAATATCATATCATAAAATGAGGTTGAAAGTATAACAATTTTAACCATAAATAGTCCTAATATTGCAGTATATAAGCTAATATAGTCTGCCACAGCAGATACTATTAATACAATTCCATAAATAATATATCTAATCAAATATTGAGACATGATATATGGCATAACCCTATTTTGAGGCATATTAACTGCTTTTTCAAAAGTAATAGCCATAAGTTTGAAATTTAATACATTTATTGAGGTCCCAAAGGCTAAACCATATATATATTCTTTAGGATTTGGAGAAAATATCAAAAATATTCCTGAGAGTATAAGTGCCAGTAGTAGAGCCCTTACTATTATCTTCTGTTGATAGTTTCCATCAAATAATCCCATCATATCACTTCCTCTTACTACCTGACATAGTAATCCTAAAGAGAGTAACAAAGACCGAAATTACTCCTAAAATGATAAAAATTATAAAAAAAACTACTCCTGTGCCCAATTTCTTATCAATAAAAATGCCTAATAGACCTCCTCCTAAGATAGGAGTTAGCATAGATATACCTATTTGAGAAATGAGAGCTAAATTTTGTAAAATTTTTATATTATTTTTTTGTTTCAATTTTAACACTCCAATCCCATGGAGAATATATAGAAATATAACTATTTTCGACCAAAAAACTGAAAAAATATGCAGATATATTTAGTATAACAAAATAAAACAAAATATTAATTAGTAAATATTAATTAAATTATCATTATGTTTAATATTTAAAAATTTATTTATTGATAAAAAAGTAACAGAACCCAGTTCCCATCCCGTTATTATTTTACCCTATACTTGATACTATACAATATTTGCATATATTTTTGCAATGGTTTTTAGTGAAAAATCACAGAATATGTTTTTCTTTCTACTAATAACAACATGTTAGTATATTAATTTTGTGAAAAAATAACAGAAGGAAGCAAACCTTCTGTTATTTTGTAAATCTATAACTATATATCCATTACTTTTAAATCCGGTGATATTATTAGTTCTGCATCTGTTGCTGCTATTACATCCTCAACTGTTGCTTCTGGTCCTAACTCTTTAAGAACTAGTCCATCTTTTGTCACTTCTATAACTGCCATTTCTGTGATTATTAAGTCTACCTCTCCTGCTGCTGTAAGAGGCAAAGTACATTCCTTTAAAATTTTAGGATTTCCTTTTGCTGTATGCTCCATTGCAACTATAACTTTCTTTGCTCCAACCACAAGGTCCATAGCACCACCCATTCCTGGCACCATTTTTCCTGGAATCATCCAGTTTGCAAGATTTCCTTTTTGGTCTACTTGTAGAGCTCCTAGTACTGTGGCATCTACATGCCCTCCTCTGATTATAGTAAAGGACATTGAACTGTCAAAAAATGCTCCGCCTGGTTTTATAGTAACAGGCTGTCCCCCAGCATTTACAAGGTCCTTATCCTCTTGACCTGATTCAGGTGCTGGTCCTAACCCTACAAAACCATTTTCTGATTGAAAAGTTACATCCATATCTTCTGGAATATAGTTAGCAACAAGGGTAGGTAAGCCTATTCCTAAGTTTACAACATCCCCATCTTTAAGTTCTTTTGCAACTCTCTTAGCAATAACTTCCCTTATCTTATCTTTATCCATTATTCATCCCCCCTAACTATGTAGTCTACAAAGAGTCCTGGAACCATAACTAAATTAGGATCTAATTCTCCAACTTCTACTAGTTTCTCCGCCTCTACTATTACTGTATCAGCAGCTGTTGCTGCAAATAAATTGAAGTTTCTTGTAGTCTTATTAAAGAATATATTTCCTTTTTTATCTACTGTAGATCCAAATACAAGCGCTACATCAGCTTTTAATGGTTTTTCTAATAGATATTCCTTACCATCAATTTCTATTTTTTGCTTTCCTTCTTCTACTACAGTTCCTATTCCTGTAGGTGTTAGGACTCCTCCTAAACCTGCTCCAGCAGCTCTAATTTGTTCTATTAGGGTTCCTTGTGGTACAAGATTAACTTCTAGTTCGCCTGCATTCATTTGGTTTCCTGTTTCAGGATTTGTTCCTATATGTGATACTATTGCTTTTTTAACTCTTCTATTTACTATTAATTTACCAATACCTATTTCTGGGAATGCTGTATCATTAGCTATAATGGTAAGGTCTTTGACCCCCTTTTCTAAAAGACCATCTATGAGCTTATGAGGATTACCAGTTCCAAGAAATCCTCCTATTATTATAGTCATGCCATCTTTAACGTGCTCTAAAGCCTCGTTCATAGATACGACTTTATTCTTCATATTAGCACCTCCGAGATATTTATTAGTTAGTCTGCCTAGCTGCTAACCAGCTTTAATTAATTTTCAAACTTCCATTATCAGTATTAGAATTTCTCATTTATGTTTTATACTCTAAAGCCCTATCTCTCCACTATTACTGCTGTTCCTTGTCCTCCGCCTATACAAAGTGTTGCAACTCCTGTTTTAGCATCTCTTCTTATCATTTCATAAATTAATGTTATAAGAATTCTAGCACCTGATGCTCCTATTGGATGTCCTAAAGCTATAGCACCACCATTTACATTTACTTTTTCTGGGCTTAACCCTAAATCTTTTACTACTGATAATGCTTGGGATGCAAATGCTTCGTTTGCCTCAATTAAATCTATATCTTCTGCTTTTAATCCTGCTCTTTCTAGTGCTTTCCTTACTGCTGGAACAGGGCCATAACCCATTATCTTTGGATCTACTCCAGCTGATGCATATGAACGTATTTTAACTAAAGGTTTCAATCCAAGCTGATCTGCTTTTTCTTTTGACATTACTATTAACATCGCTGCTCCGTCATTGATACCTGAAGCATTTCCTGCTGTTACTGTCCCATCTTTTTTAAATGCTGGTTTAAGCTTAGCTAGTTTTTCAAGTGTAGTACCATGTTTTGGATACTCATCATCTGCTACTATTATTGGATCACCTTTTCTTTGTGGCACTTCTACTGGCACTATTTCGTCTTTAAATTTGCCTTCTTTCTGAGCTTTTTCTGCTCTTAACTGACTCTCTAGAGCAAATTTATCCTGTTCTTCCCTTGATATATTCCATTGTTCAGCAATATTTTCTGCTGTAATTCCCATATGATAATGGTTAAATATATCTGTTAAGCCATCATGTACCATGTAGTCAATTAGTTGGGCATCTCCCATTCTTTGACCCCATCTTGCACTTGGTACTAAGTAAGGAGCATTTGACATACTTTCAGTTCCACCTGCTAATACTACATCCGCATCTCCTAGCATAATGAATTGTGCTGCCATACTTACTGCTCTTAGACCAGAACCACATACTTTGTTTATGGTAATTGCTGGTGTAGTATCTGGTAATCCTGCTCCTATAGCTACTTGTCTTGCTGGATTTTGTCCTAACCCTGCTGATAACACATTTCCTATAATTACTTCATCAATGTCTTCAGGTTTGATACCTGCTCTTTTAATAGCCTCCTTTGCTGCAATAGTTCCTAAATCTATTGCAGACAATGGTGCTAAAGCACCCCCAAAGCTTCCTATCGGTGTTCTAGCTGCACCAACTATAACTACTTCTCTCATTTTAAAGCCTCCTTAGTTATAACATTTATGATTGTTTAAAATAATTATTTAAACTTATATATGACTCCCATAAATCAAATAAGTAAGTAAATCCCAAGTAAAATAAATTAACTCTTTCTATAGTAATAAAAATCCTAGTGAAATTATTATTCCAGTATATATTAGAACTATTAAACAATATCCCATAATATCTTTTGCACTAAGTCCTGCTAATCCAAGTGCTGGTAATGCCCAGAAAGGTTGAATCATATTAGTCCAAGCATCCCCCCATGCTATTGCTATTGCAGTTTTAGCAGGGTCAACACCTAAAGGTATAGAAGCTGGCATCATAATAGGACCTTGAACAGCCCACTGTCCACCACCTGATGGAACGAATATATTTACTAAGCCTGCACTCAAGAAAGTAAATAGTGGGAACGTTGTCTTAGTAGAAATACTTAAGAATAAGTTTGTGATTTGTGATGCTAAACTTACTCCATCTGCATTAGCTCCAGTCATTAGTCCCATAATACCTGCATAGAATGGGAACTGTAGAATAATTCCTGCAGAACCTTTTGCAGCTTCTTCAATAGCTTTAACATATCTAATAGGTGTCTTGTGGAACAATATTCCTAATCCCAAGAATATTGTGTTTACTATATTTAAATTTAAGTCGAATCCATTTTTAGCAAAATGCATAACTAAATAAACAGCTATAGCAACTACAATCAAATAACTTAAAATTGCATTATTTTCTAGTTTTTCAGCAGGTGTCCTGCTGCTTTTATCTTTAGTCTCAATAACTTCTTCATCTTTTAATAAACTAGGATCAATTTCAACAACTTTATCTGGATCTGGGTGCATTGCTCTATTTATGAATGGCAATGTTAATATAATCAACCATGAAACAATTAAATTAAGTGGAGAAAATATAGTCTTTGATACTGGTATAAGTTCTGTTACTTGACCTAATGTCACAGCTGCTAAATTTGCTGGATCACTTGCTACAGTTAAAGGCACAGAACCAGATATTCCGCCATGCCATACAACGAAACCTGAGTAAGCTGCTGCTATTAATAGCCTGTAGTCAACTCCTCTTACGTTTCTTGCAAGCTCTTTAGCAAGTAGTGCTCCTACTATAAGTCCAAATCCCCAGTTAATCCAACATGCTACTGCTGATACGAAAGAAACTAACATTATTGCTTGTGCTGGGGTCTTTGCAACTCTAGCTATGGTTTTTAGAAGTCTTTTTACTGCAGGAGCATTAGCAAATGCAGTACCAAGAACTAATACTAAAGCCATTTGCATTGTGAAAGATAATAAACTCCAAATTCCATTACCCCAATGAGCAACAAGAGCTGCTACACTTTGTCCTGTAGTAGCCAAGCTTAATACGAAAGTTATTATGGTTAATATTATTGCAAATATAAAAGCATCTGGTAAATACTTCTGCACTAGTGCAACGCTAGCATTTGTCAGTTTTTTAAACAAAAATATCACCCCTATTTCCTATAAAATCTGTTATTTAAGACTTACTTAATTGATAATGAGAGCCAATATACCTTGATGCATAAAACATAACTAGTCTATTTAAGCCACATACATATAATTCCTTAAGAGCAAATATTTTATGCAACAAGTTCATCGAATCCTATATATAAGTAATAGCAATATACATGCCAACATTAATATTCCATCATAACTCCTCAGTAATGGCTTATTTTAGGGATTTTTAGTCGAGATACTTGGTGTTCTTTTCTGATTATCTGCAAATATTGATTATAAAAATGTAGAAATTATTCTACTATGTTTCAGAATATTTTGATTAGTAGGTGCCAAAATGTTGATTTTGAGAGAACAAAAACATAAAAAATGTGTAGCAAAATTTCTACACGAAAACTTATTTGTAGAGATTTTGCTACACCAATTATTATAATCAACGCTTAACAATTGCTAAACTATATGTTATCATCCTTATTTTTTTGATTTTGTTTTATATTAGAATATATTACATATATATTTTGACATTTAATTTTCTGCATAATAAAAGCACTTGCGAAATAAATCTGCCAAAAGAAGATTTATTCACAAGTGCACTCATTGTATCAAGCAATTACTGCAGTTTCGTCATTCCACCTTTTACACATCTTAAAGCTTCATTCATAAATACAACTTTGCCATAAACACATTTTCAAGCTAATATTCTACATCTGACAAAATGACCAACTCTTATCTCTCAACAACAACAGCTACTCCTTGTCCTCCACCTATACAAAGTGTTGCAAGTCCTATTTTAGCGTCTCTTTTTTGCATTTCATAAATTAGAGTTACTAGGATTCTAGCACCTGATGCTCCTATTGGATGTCCTAAAGCTATAGCACCACCATTTACATTTACTATTTCTGGATTTAAGCCTAAATCCTTTACAACTGCTACAGCCTGTGCTGCAAATGCTTCATTTGCTTCTACTAAGTCTAAATCTTCTACAGTTATCCCTGCTCTTTCAAGTGCTTTTCTAGTTGCTGGAACAGGGCCATAACCCATTATCTTTGGATCTACTCCAGCTGATGCATATGAACGTATTTTAACTAAAGGTTTCAATCCAAGCTGATCTGCTTTTTCTTTTGACATTACTATTAACATCGCTGCTCCGTCATTGATACCTGAAGCATTTCCTGCTGTTACTGTCCCATCTTTTTTAAATGCTGGTTTAAGCTTAGCTAGTTTTTCAAGTGTAGTACCATGTTTTGGATACTCATCATCTGCTACTATTATTGGATCACCTTTTCTTTGTGGCACTTCTACTGGCACTATTTCGTCTTTAAATTTGCCTTCTTTCTGAGCTTTTTCTGCTCTTAACTGACTCTCTAGAGCAAATTTATCCTGTTCTTCCCTTGATATATTCCATTGTTCAGCAATATTTTCTGCTGTAATTCCCATATGATAATGGTTAAATATATCTGTTAAGCCATCATGTACCATGTAGTCAATTAGTTGGGCATCTCCCATTCTTTGACCCCATCTTGCACTTGGTACTAAGTAAGGAGCATTTGACATACTTTCAGTTCCACCTGCTAATACTACATCCGCATCTCCTAGCATAATGAATTGTGCTGCCATACTTACTGCTCTTAGACCAGAACCACATACTTTGTTTATGGTAATTGCTGGTGTAGTATCTGGTAATCCTGCTCCTATAGCTACTTGTCTTGCTGGATTTTGTCCTAACCCTGCTGATAACACATTTCCTATAATTACTTCATCAATGTCTTCAGGTTTGATACCTGCTCTTTTAATAGCCTCCTTTGCTGCAATAGTTCCTAAATCAATTGCAGACAATGGTGCTAAAGCACCCCCAAAGCTTCCTATTGGTGTTCTAGCTGCACCAACTATAACTACTTCTCTCATTTTAAAGCCTCCCTTTTTTGTCGAAATATTTATAAATACATAAAAAGCTCAAAGTAATTACTAAACCCCATCCATCACCTCTTTTTTGAAATGAAATAGGAAAGTCCTACCTTCATATTCTCAAAAAGGACTTACCCCTATGAATTTTAAGCGGATTGCTGAAATATTTGATTTCAAGCAAATCGCTTATATGACAGCACAAAAGCTATCTTCATTTATATAATGCTTCTTTAGAAGCTATTTTTATCTGTAAAGCTTATTTGAATCACCAATTATATCCGTCTTATATCTAAACCATAAGCAGCTATCTTCTTATATAATGCTGTCCTATGGATACCAAGTTTCTTGGCAGCTTCAGTTCTGTTCCCATTAGTTGTTATTAATGCTTCCCTAATAGCTTTTATTTCAGCTTCAGCTACTATATCCTTCAATAAAGTACTTTCCTGTGGAGTTTCTGTTTTGCCTTTTGCCTTCTTTATCATATATTCTGGCAAATTCTCAGGGTATATCATGCTTCCCTTTGCAAGATTTAGAGCTGACTCTATTACATTCCTCAGCTCTCTTACATTACCAGGCCAGTCATAATTTTGAAGGATATCCATAGTCTCATAGGCTATTTCCTTAGGAGCTATGCCAAGCTTATTAGCTAAATCCTTTACCATATATCTAGCAAGCAAAGGTACATCATCTAGCCTTTCTCTTAAAGGAGGTATGTTTAACCTTATGACATTGAGTCTATAATATAAGTCTTGTCTAAACTTTCCCTTAGCTATTGCTTCCTCTAATTCTTCATTTGTTGAAGCAATAACTCTTATATCTAAGCTAATTCTCTCTGTACCACCAATTCTTTCAAATTCTCTTTCCTCTAATACTCTGAGGAGCTTTGCCTGCATCTCTAAAGGCATACTGCCTATTTCATCAAGAAGTACCGTACCTCCATTGGCAATTTCCAGTTTCCCTAGTTTACCTTCTTTTCTAGCCCCAGTAAATGCTCCCTCCTCATATCCAAAAAGCTCTGCCTCTAAAAGCTCTCTAGGTATAGCAGCACAATTTATTCGAACAAAGGAACCATATCTTCTAAGGCTGGCTTTATGAATAGCGTGAGCAAAATATTCCTTTCCAGTACCGCTTTCTCCTTGAATAAGAACAGTAGAGTTGCTTTCTGCTGCTCTTTTAGCTAGTTCTTTAAGATGTTCCATTCTCTTGTTTTGAGTTATTATGTGGTCAAAGGAATAAGTGGCCTCATGCATTTTTCTAATTTCGCCTTTATATTTGTTAAACGTTTTCTCGAAAATCTCTATTTTTTGGATAAGGGGCTTAAGCTCTCTTACATCTTTAAAAACTACACTTCCTATAGCTCCTATTACTTTTCCGTTTTTTATTATCGGAATACGTGTAGCTATCATGTCTTTGCCCTGTATCTTCTGAATCTCATTAATTTCTTTTTTCCCTGTTTTTATTACTATGTGAAGTCTTGTATTATCTATTACTTCATCAACATGCTTCCCTAAAACGTCTTTTTCCTTGATTCCTAGTAATTTTTCATAGTTAAATTTAACTATTCTCCCTTCAGCATCTACTAGTACCATTCCTTGATATTCGTGATCCAGTATGTCCTTCATGACTTCAAGACTTTGCTTAAGCTTTTCCAATTCATTTTTGGCCTCTTGATCCTCTTCAATTTTGTTTAATATTTCCTTATTTTCCACATAATCACCCTCTACTTTTTTATGCTTTAAAAGCCAAATCTATAATATTATTCTGCATTGCTTTTTTCTACATTTAAGCAAAAGGGCGGCCAACGGCCGCCCAGCAAAATTCTTTATTATGTGTCGATTATTAGTTAATTAGTAACTAAATTCCCAATTCCAAATTGTTTCACTATGATCTCTACTATTCTATCTGATGCATTGCCGTCTCCATATGGATTCACAGCATTGGCCATCTTTTTGTATTCTTCTTCATTATTTATCAATAAGTCTATTTGATTATATACATTCTCATATTCTATTCCAATTAGTCTTGCTGTACCCGCTTTTATTCCTTCTGGCCTTTCTGTTTCCTTTCTGATTACCAACACAGGTTTTCCTAGTGTAGGAGCTTCTTCTTGAATTCCTCCTGAATCTGTAACTATTAAATAACACCTAGCCTGTAAATTGGCAAATGGTAAATAGTCAAGGGGATCTATTAAATGTATTCTATCATTCTTACCTAATATCCTATTTGCAATATCTCTGACCTTTGGATTCAAGTGTACAGGAAATACAACTTCAACCTCTCTATTTTTTTCTACTATATCATTTATGGCCTTAAAAATATTCTCCATAGGCTTTCCAATGTTTTCTCGCCTATGGGAAGTCATTAAGATAATCTTCTTATTTTTATAGTCTAATCTATTTAATAAATCATCCTCAAATACATAATCATCAGATACAACCTGTAAAAGCGCATCTATAGCTGTATTGCCAGTGACAAAAATCTTACTCTCATCGTATCCTTCTCTTAAAAGGTTTTCTTTACTTTCCTCTGTAGGGGCAAAGTGGAAATCGGTCAAAACTCCAGTAAGCTTTCTATTTGCTTCCTCAGGATAAGGTGAATACATATTATGACTTCTCAGACCAGCTTCTACGTGTCCAATCTTTACTTTATGATAAAAACCTGCTAAAGCACCTGCAAAAACTGTAGTAGTATCTCCTTGGACAAGAAGTACATCAGGCATAAAGTCTTTGATTACTTCTTCAAGTCCCTCAAGAGCTCTGGAAGTAATTTCTGTAAGAGTTTGACCTGGTTTAAATATATTTAAATCATAGTCAGGTACTATGTTGAATATATTCAATACTTGGTCAAGCATTTGTCTATGCTGAGCTGTTACACATATTTTGCTTTCTATAAAAGGATTTTCCTCAAGTTTTCTAATCACTGGTGCCATTTTAATTGCTTCTGGTCTTGTCCCAAAAACAGTCAAAACCTTAATCTTTTTCATGAAACTATTCTCCTATCCTCTTTTTTCTCTATTCTTCTTCTTAACATCGACAGTTCCAAGAATTCCAAATCTCACAGCTCCTAAAAAAACTAATGAAAGTACTACACCTAATACTACTACTCCATATTCAGGCTTCATTCCTGCCATAAGTACTGCAGAGGTACCAAATATAGCACTTACTACATAAAGTACTAAAACTGCTTGCTTTTGACTAAGTCCTTTAGCTAAAAGTCTATGATGAACATGACCTTTATCTGCTTCAGATATAGGTCTTTTATTGATAATTCTTCTAACTATAGCAAAAGAGGTATCAAATATTGGAAGTCCCAAAGCTAATATAGGCACTACTATAGTTATAGTTGCTACACTCTTCATTACACCCTCTATAGCTACTACAGAAAGCATATATCCTAGAAATAAAGCTCCTGTATCTCCCATAAATATTTTAGCTGGATTAAAATTGTGAGGAAGAAACCCAAAGGCAGAGCCAGCTATTATAGCACACATTACCATAACCATACTAGTGTCTATATAATCAACCTTCGCTGCCACAAAAAATAATGATACTGCTGCAATGGCTCCTACTCCTGCTGAAAGTCCGTCAAGTCCATCTATAAGGTTTAAAGTATTAGTGATACCTACTACCCAGAAAATAGTTACTGGGATAGAAAGAATTCCTAAGTTGATAATTCCATTTTTAACAAAAGGATTACCAAGAAACTCTATCTTTACATCTCCTAAAATAAGTACTATTGATGCCAATATTTGAAAAAGTAACTTCATCTTTGCAGACATAGGTTTTATATCGTCTATTATCCCTGATATGACTATAATAGTACCACCTATCATAATTGAAATTATGGTTTTATCTAAATCTAAAAATATAAACATAGATATCATTGTAGCTAAATAAATAGCAAGGCCACCTAATCTAGGAATAGGTACCTTATGCACTCTTCTTTCATCTTTAGGCACATCAATTGCTCCTATTTTCATAGCAGTATATTTTGCCAATGGCGTTAGTAAATAAGATAATATTATAGGTATTAAAAAGACTATATAATAACTAGTCATTTATTTCACTCCTCTTTTTCTTGAGTCAGCCCAAATCAATATTAGCATGTCTCTTAACTTTGATTGTACTCCAATTAGACAATTTAGTCAATCTAAAGAGCAGTACAAGCAATATATGTAAATAAGTTTAAGCCTGTATTTCAGCTATTTTTAATCCTTTGTTACAAGTTTATTACACTTTCATTTAAACCTAACTAGTTCAACTCCGGCTTCATTAAGCATATCTGTAGACAATTCATCTGGATAATCTCCACTGAATACTACTCTTATTATACCTGAATTTATTATCATTTTTGCACATAGTACGCATGGCTGGTTTGTTACATACATAGTGCCGCCCTTTATACTAATCCCTGAATTAGCAGCTTGTACTATTGCATTTTGCTCTGCATGTAATCCTCTACAAAGTTCATGTCTCTGTCCTGAAGGCACTCCTAGCTTATCCCTTAAGCAGCCAATTTCTGTACAATGTCTTAAACCAGTAGGTGCTCCATTATATCCTGTTGTAAGTATTCTTTTATCTAACACAATAAGTGCACCTACCTGCCTCCTGACACAAGTTGACCTCTTTTTCACTACATTTACGATTTCCATAAAGTATTCATCCCATGATGGTCTCATATATTTTCCCCCTTTATCAGATTGCACATAAAATAAACACTTATACTTTAATCAGACAATAATTCTACATAAACTTCATAAATACTCTTCTCTTTTGACGTAAAAAACAAAGATGGGTTCCTCCCATCTCTATTTTGTTCCAAATAATCTATCTCCTGCATCACCTAGTCCTGGAAGAATGTATGCATGGTCATTTAATTTTTCATCTACTTCTGCAGCGTATATATCTACATCTGGGTGCATATCGTGTACAGCCTTTATCCCTTCAGGGGCTGCTATTAGACACATCAACTTAATGTTCGTAACTCCTCTTTCCTTTAAGAATGTGATAGCTGCCTTCGCAGAACCACCTGTGGCAAGCATTGGATCTAATAATATAAGCTCTCTCTCTGCAGCATCATATGGAAGCTTGCAGTAGTATTCTACAGGCTTTAAGGTTTCAGGATCTCTATAAAGTCCAATATGCCCTACCTTTGCAGCTGGAAGTAAGTTTAGCAATCCTTCTACCATTCCAAGACCTGCTCTTAATATAGGCACTATCCCAAGCTTTTTACCGGAAATCACCTGTGATTTAGTCTTCATAAGGGGTGTCTCTATTTCTATCTCCTCAAGTGGTAAATCTCTAGTAACCTCATAAGCCATTAGCATAGAAACTTCTTTTACTAACTCTCTAAACTCCTTAGGGCCAGTGTTTTTATCCCTTATAAATGTTAATTTGTGCTTTATCAATGGATGATCCATAACTATTACTCTTCTCATAACATCTCTCCTTTCTAATTAAAAGCTCTCTTTATTCAGTCTGTATTATATCATATACTTGTTTTCAATGTCTCTAATTTTATTAACTCTTCTTTCATGCTTCCCACCCAAAAATTCTGCTTTTAACCAAGTATTTACAATCTCAAGAGCTAAGTCCTTACCTATCACTCTAGCACCTAAAGCCAATACATTTGCGTTGTTATGCTCGATCGACATCCTTGCAGAATAACAATCACTGCATAATGCACATCTAATTCCTGGAACTTTATTGGCAGATATTGATATACCTATTCCAGTACCACAGCAAATAATCCCCTTATCACATTCTCCACTTTTTACTGCCTCTGCCACCTTTTCCCCAAACTCTGGATAATCTACAGATTCTGTAGAATTTGTTCCAAAATCTATATATTCTATATTTTCCTTTTCGAGAAATTCTTTTATATATTCCTTAAGCTCATACCCTGCGTGGTCACAGCCTAATCCGATTTTCATCACTCTCTCCTCCTTTTGATTTAGATTTATTTTTTCTACCTAATTTTATATAAAAATTTATGTCATTCTTTTAAAAATTCTAGAATCGTAAAAATAAAACGATCTGGTCTCATTTTTAATTTCCATAATGCTGAATCTTATAAAGACATTTTAAGTATATGATAAACTATATAAGCTTCTCTATAATGTTCATAAGCGCATCCTTTATTTCTATGAAGCATCTTTCATATTCTTCCACCGGTGCTCCAAATGGATCCATTATATCCTTGTGTTTTCCTTTATCTTCATAAGCATACTCCGTCAATGTAAATGTCTTATCTGCCGCATCCTTATTCATTGATATTATTGCCCTTTTATGATTGTTAGTCATTGCAAGTATTAAGTCTGCTTTATCTATAATGTCCTTTGTAAGCTGTCTAGCTCTATGATTAGATATGTCAATAGATTGTCTTTTCATAGCTTCTATGGCCTGAGGCGATGCTGGTCCCCCAGATACTGCAAATACTCCTGCAGATTCTACTTTTATTTTATCCTGTAAGCCTTTTTTAATTATCAGGTCTTTAAGTAATCCTTCAGCCATACTGCTTCTACAAGTATTGCCAGTACATACGAATAGAACTGTCTTCAATATAATACCTCCTTTGCAGGCTATACTATTTTACCACCTGCTGCCTTTCTCATTCTATTCATAATTGCTTTTCCTATACCCTTTTCCTCTACAGCTTCAGCTATTATGATATCTACTTTCATTTCATCAAATTTTCTCAATGTGTAAAATAAATTAGCTGCTATAGTCTCTGGATAATCCCTGTCTCCAACAACAAGTATGCTGCCACTTTTATATGTATCATGTGTTTGTTTAGTTGCCATTATGCCTACATTTAGTCCTTGTGCTTCATATTCTCTCAAAAGTCCCTTAGCTTTATTAGTAATTTCTTCTATATTTCCCTGTACTATCACCATTTTTGCATCTGGCGAATAATGCTTGTATTTTTGCCCAGGGGATTTAGGAATTATATTACTATTATCCATTTCTATTGCCTTATCATATTCAACTCTTGGAAGTACAGTAAGTAAATCTTCAATAGTTACTCCACCTGGTCTAAGTATAGTAGGTACATCTCCAGAAATGTCTAAAACAGTAGATTCTAAACCTACTCCAGTATTTCCCCCATCTATTATCATATCTATTTTTCCAGATAAATCATGTATTACGTGTAATGCATTCGTAGGGCTTGGTTTCCCCGAAGTATTAGCACTAGGAGCTGCTATAGGTAGTCCTGATTGCTTAATTAGCTCTAATGCTATACTATGACTTGGCATTCTTATGGCTACTGTAGGTAGTCCACCTGTTATTCTATCGGGAATTTTATCAGTTCGGTTGAATATGAGAGTTAAAGGACCTGGCCAAAACTTTTCCATAAGTTTGTGTGCTTGTTCTGGAATGCTTTTTACTAGCTCTTGAAGCTGAGAAATGCTGCCTATATGTACGATCAGTGGATTATCTTGAGGTCTTCCTTTGGCTAAAAATATTTTTTCTATGGCTTTTTCCTCTAATGCATTTGCACCTAAGCCATATACTGTTTCTGTAGGAAATGCAACTACTCCGCCTTTTTTAATTATTTCGGCTGCTTCTTTAATCTTATCTGATTCTGGATGAATTGGGTCTATTTTAAGTATTTTTGTATTAATATAACTCATAACTATCCCTTCTTTACTTGTCTTTAGCTTTGAAAATATATTGTTTCCTTTTAATATATCTATAATTCTATTATCTACTTTCTCAAAATATATATTATATTAGCTTTATAAATAATTCAATATAATATTACAGATTGAGGTGTTTTTATTGACTCAAACATTTATTATAACTTTTATAGGAGCTTTAGTAGGTATCATTGGCACTGGTTTAGGCGGCCTAATATCTTTATTTATTGTTAAACCAAGCTCAAGATTTTTAGGAATTCTTTTAGGCATTACAAGTGGTCTTATGCTAAGTGTAGTAACCTTTGATTTACTTCCAGAAGCTTATGAAATAGCAGGATTAGGCACTGAGATGCTCGGAATATTCCTTGGTGTTGGAACTGTAGTATTTATCGAAGGGCTTTACCCAAATAACAAGCACGGCAATGCTTCACAGTATTCTAAAGAGCATTTTTTAAGAACAGGAGCACTTTTAGGAATAGCTATAGCCATTCATAACCTGCCAGAAGGATTAGCCATTGGCTCAGGATATATGTTTGCTTCAAAGATGGGTATTACAATGGCCATAATAATTGCACTTCATGACTTCCCTGAAGGCTTAGCTATGGCTGCTCCTTTAAGATTAAGTGGCTCTTCTGCTCTTAAAGTGATTCTTCTTACAATTTTAGCAGGTATACCAACTGGAATAGGTGCATTTATTGGAGCATTTTTAGGAGGAATATCCGACTTTTTTATTGGATTATGCCTAGCCTTTGCTGGAGGAACTATGCTTTATATAACCTGTGGAGAAATGATTCCTGATGCTAAGTCACTGCATAGAGGCAGAGCTTCTGGTATAGGAATAGTCATCGGATTTATTATTGGAATTATAGTGTCAATGAACTTATAAGAAAAGTTTCATAAATCAATATAGCTTTTCTTTCCCTCTGCATAAATGACCTACAGAAAATCAAATATTTATAATCTACTTAAAACCAATTAACAGAAGGCTATTTTAAAGAATATAAATAAGGTACTTCTATTTATAATAAAAAAGCTTAAAAAATCAGCGTGTAAATTTTATTTTCTGAAAACTAATATACAAAAATAGTCAGACATTCAAAACTACTGAAAAAGCTCAATATACAAAAGAGAGCTTTTTCAGTAGCCTCGACTATGCCTGACTATTATTCTACCTGCTGAAGCCTTTCTGCTTGATCAGTTGTTATTAATGCATCTAGCATTTCATCTATTTCTCCATCCAAAAATGCTTCTAACTTATATACTGTCATATTTATTCTGTGGTCTGTTATTCTTCCCTGTGGGAAATTGTATGTTCTTATCTTAGCACTTCTGTCTCCAGTACCCACTTGGCTCCTTCTAGCTTCTGCTATTTCTGCATTTTTTTCTTGCATCATCTTCTCATAAAGCCTAGCCTTTAATATTTTAAAAGCCTTTTCTTTATTTTTTAACTGGGATTTTTCATCCTGACATGCTACTACCATTCCAGTTGGAATATGAGTAAGTCTAACTGCTGAGTCTGTAGTATTTACGCTTTGTCCTCCATTACCTGAAGAACGATACACATCTACACGTACATCTGCAGGATTGATTTCAATATCTATGTCGTCTACCTCAGGTAGCACTGCTACTGTAGCTGTTGAAGTGTGAATTCTCCCGCTTGACTCAGTGGCAGGAACTCTCTGAACTCTGTGAACTCCACTCTCGTATTTAAGCTTGCTGTATGCTCCCTTACCTTTTATCATGAATATGACTTCCTTGAACCCGCCAACACCCTGCTCATTAGAGCTCATCATCTCAACCTTCCAGTGTTGTCTTTCAGCAAATCTTGTATACATTCTAAACAAATCTCCTGCAAAAATCCCCGCTTCATCTCCTCCAGCTCCTGCACGAATCTCCATAATAACGTTTTTGTCATCGTTTGGATCCTTTGGAATTAGAAGTGCTCTCAATTCTTGAGTTAGTTTTTCACTTTTTTCAGTAAGCTCTTCAACTTCAAGCTTTACAAGTTCTCTAAATTCATCATCTAGTTTATCTTTAAGCATTTCCTTAGATTCTTCTAATTGCTTAACTGTCTCATTATATTCTCTATATTTTAAAACTATAGGTTCTATATCAGCATGTTCCTTTACGTACTTCTGCCATTCTGGAATATTGTTAATTATTTCTGGATCGCTTATCTTTTTACTTAACTCTTCGTATCTCTCTTCTATAAACTTCAATTTTTCCAACACGATTCTCACCTCACTACTACAAAATTGTCCAGTTTAATATTATATCATATTCTTATATATAAGGCTATAATTTTTATGCTCTTTAAAATTATTAGTTATAATCATACAGTTTCAATTATTAATTTTTAGCTGTCTTTTAAAAAGCCTACTACTACTCTGTCATGACCTGCAAGATCCTTTAAACAAAGGATACGGTTCTTATTGCTTCTAGAAAAATAAGGCACTTGATTTTGAGCATCCTCTAATAACTTCTTTACAGCCTGCCCTTGATCATATCCTATTTCCACAGCTAAAATACCATCTTCTGATAGATATTTATGGCACTCTCTTGCTATTCTTCTATAAAAGTCTAAACCATCTTCTCCACCATCTAGTGCAAGCCTCGGCTCGTACTCTGCCACTTCCTTTTGAAGCTCTGATATATCCTTTGTCGGAATATATGGCGGATTAGATACAATTATGTCTATAGAATGACAAAGCCCTAACTTATCAAGTGGTTCAAACAAATCCCCCTTAAGAAAAGTTACCTTTGATTCTAGGCCTAATCTTTTTGCATTTTCGGCAGCTACTTGAAGAGCAATTTCACTAATATCTACTGAATATACATGAACATTTTTTAAATAATAGGCTAAGCTCAGAGCAATAGCTCCACTCCCTGTACCTATATCTACCATTTTTATAATGTCCTTATTCTTAAAATACTTGCTTTTTATAAGGTCAATTATATATTCTACTAAAATTTCTGTATCAGGTCTTGGAATCAAAACTCCTTCCTTTACATAAAAATCTAGTCCCATAAATTCTTGCTTTCCTAGAATATATTGAATAGGATATCCACTTTTTCTTTTTTCGATAAGCTTTAAAAACTTATCCACTGAATAACTATCAATTACTTCATCCTTATGTGTATAAGTGTAGATTTTGTCAACATTAATCACATGGCAAAATAGTAATCTAGACTCAAGAAGGGGATTATTATATTCCCCTTCTCCCAAAATATCCTTACCTATATTAATTAACTCACCAATTGTATATGCCTCTACCAACGGTCGGCCTCCTTGTCTTCAACTAATACTCCTTTTAATGCTTCTATAGCAACTTCTATCTGTGAGCTATCTGGCTCTCTTACAGTAGCTATTTTTTGAATAAACAGTCCTGGGTAAGATAACAAATATGCAACCTTGCTATCACTTCTTCCGATTATTCTATTTATTTCATATGATATTCCTGCTATTACTGGAAGCATAGCAATTCTAATTAGAAACCTCATTAATGGATTAGGCCATCCAAAGAAAGAGAATACTAATATACTTATTATCATTACCATAAACAAAAAGCTAGTTCCACATCTAGGATGTAGAATAGGATATTTTTTTACATTTTCTACAGTAAGCTCTTCCTCATGCTCATAGCAGTGAATAGTCTTATGTTCTGCTCCATGATATTGAAACACTCTTTGAATATCCTTCATCTTTGAAATAGCTACTACATATGCAAGAAACATTATTATTCTTATAAGACCTTCAATTAGATTTAAAATTATTGGAACTTCTATTGTTCTTTTTATAAGATTTGTTATTAGTGTTGGTCCCAGCATAAATACACCTATTGCAATTACCATAGAGATAAATACTGCAATATACATTGCTATTTTTTCTGCATTATCTTTAAAAAGCTTATCGAAAAGCCTATCTATTTTCCCTGGCTCTGTTACTTCCTCTTCTTCATAGAATTGAGCTGAATACATTAGAGAATCTACACCTATGACCATTGCTTCTATAAGACCTACTACTCCTCTTATAAATGGCCATTTTAAAAATTTATATTTAGTAGATGGTGATTTTATAGGTTCTTTCTTTAACTCTATCTGATTGTCAGGCTTCCTTACAGCAATAGCTATATCTTTAGGCCCTTTCATCATTACTCCTTCAATTAACGCTTGACCACCAATAGTTGTGCAGTGCTTTGGTTTTCTTTCTATATCTCTTATTTTTGGCAAATAAACCACTCCTAAATTTAATCTATACTTTATTATTATAGCACACTATGTGCCTATTTAGCACACTATGTATTTCTTTAAGAAAATATTGCCTTAACAATGGAAAAAAACTCATCCTTACTTAAAAGTAGAAAATTATTTTTTTAAATGAGTAAATTTCATATTTCTTAACCATTGATTTTACTAAAATTTAATAGATACAAAAAGGGGTTTCACCC